>OJBC01000535.1_pt1 | contig 13082 bp, 12 predicted proteins | sample 1590351 | NCBI WGS metagenome assembly OJBC01 (sample SAMN05416892, study PRJEB24817) | seawater metagenome | isolation source: Sea water | place: Canada:Atlantic | collected 2013-11 | reverse complement strand
GATCTACACGTAAGGAGTCGTCGGCAGCGTCAGATGTGTATAAGAGACAGTATCTACTTGGCACAAGCGGTTATGCGAATAGTTACGATACATTTCACTCAGTACGCCTATTTCAAGGCCCCAATCACTTGGGATACGAATATCGTTTAATACATCGCGTCTAAACGAAAACTCACCTGCAAGTGGGTATCTAAAAGAGTCCATATATTCAAGGTAGTCGGTATTGCCTAAAATTGTTTTAAATGAGCGAAGCAATGGCGTTACTAATAAGCGCGATACACGGCCATTAATTTTGCCATTAGCAGTACGCGGGTAAAACCCTTTACAAAATTCATAGTTAAAACGCGGATGCGCAACGGGGTAAATTAAGCGAGCAAGTAGGCTTCTGTCGTAGGTTAAAATATCGCAATCATGCAGCGCGATAGACTCTACTTCTGCTGTTGCTAATTTATAACCCATGCAATACCACACATTACGCCCTTTACCCAGCTCACGTGGTGCAACACCTAGCTCTTGTAATTCTTTATCAAGTGCTTGTAAGCGTGGGCCGTCGTTCCATAATACTTTATGGTTTTGGTTTAGCTCTTTAAAAAAGCCTAGTGCATGACGGTACTGTGCTTCGTCGGCTCTATCTAAGCCTATCGTAATTTGTGATAAATATGGTACTTCGCGTAATTCACTAACTATATTTTGCAGCGCAGGGCCTTCAAGTTCACTAAATAACGAAGGAAGTATTAACCCCATAGGGCGCTGCTTACTAAAAGTAAGTAGCTCTTTTTCTAGGTCTTCTATTGGTCTGTCGGCAATATTATGTAGTGTTGTAATAATGCCATTCTGATAAAAATCAGCCATGAGATGTTTGCTCCTCAGAAATACTTAAAATACTGCTAATACACGGCAACGACGTTATTTCTTCAATCCAGCCCAGCGGTGCTGGTGATTGAGAATATCGTGCTTTGTTGTGCGACAATTTAACCGGCTTTTTACTCGCCGGATTGGCAATAATAATGGCGATATTTGCGTGTTCTAACATTTGCTTATCGTTATCGCTATCACCCAGTGCTATAACCGTGAGAGGCTTTCTGAAATGATGGGTAAACTGTTTAACTAACCACTGCTGTGCAGCGCTTTTATCGGTATTTTTGGCAATATGAATGAAGCGTCCGCCAATTTTTATATCGTAGCCGAGTGCTTCAACGTCGTTTACAAAGGCTGTGAGTAATTCGTCATTGCCATACCAATAAAGAGGGTCTGAATAATCGCGAGTTTGTGCGCGTCTTGCTTGTGCATCGTTTAGCCCGGTAAGCTCTGATATTTGCTCACTCGATAAGTCACTAAACAATTTGTAATGCGCTTTATAATCCGCCTTTAAAGTATTTAAATCATTTAATAAACTCGATAACGGCTTTGCCATTGCGTAGCACCAATAAGCGCCTACTTTTTTACAACCAATTGGCTTTAATTCAAAATAGTCTTCTGGAATAAATACCGCTGCACCGTTTTCGACAATAAAAGGCTGTCGAATATTTAAATGGTTTTTAAGCTCTATAACTTCGCAAAAAGTTTTGCTGGTATTAAACACCACAGGAATATGCGCATTTTGCAGCTGCTGTAATAACTCACTGATATTATTTGTATTGTAATCGGCGTGATCGAGTAATGTACCGTCCAAATCTGTAAAAATAATAGGTTGAAGGGTGTCATCACTTGTTAGGTGCATACCGCTAATATCTCGGTTGCTATCAAGTTCAATTAAAGCATTTGCTTTAGCGCTCAGTGTGTTTAAGTTCTCACGCGTAATGCGCTCAAAATGAGAAATAAAATAGACCAATTGCTCGTTAGTCATGGTGCCTGAGCCTTCACCTTTTTTGGCTATTAGCTTTTGTTCTTGCTCTTGTCGCCATGTAAAAACATCACTAAAACTCGGTGCTTTTAGCATAACGGTATAATCAATTAGGTTAAAAACGGCTTTATATTCATTTGCCAAACAGCTATTTACACAGCGGCGCCAAACGCCTTCTTTATCAAACTGTTGCTCTAACTCGTTAAGCGGCTCACTCAATGAAAACAGCGGTTGTGGCTCACTGCCCACGCACCACCCTTCTAAAATAACAATATCAACTGGCTTTTCATTTGTTAGCCAATCACTTGTTGGCACGCAGTCGTCTTCGTGTTTATTAAAACGGGGAAGCGGTACGTTTACCTCTCCTGCCAGTAAATTAGTTATTGTGCTATTCATTAACGCTACGTCGTGAGTACCCGGTACTCCGCGAGTAGTAAAAAGAGGATGTACGTCTTTGGCAAGTTCACTACGTGCTTGTTTTGCTAAATAAAAGTCATCAATAGACAATGCAACACTGTTAAGTGGTGTGTTTTTAGAAAACCACGTAACTAAAAAATCTGCGAGTGTTGTTTTTCCTGAGCCCTGGCATCCATTTATGGCAACAAAAATAGGAGTATTTGTTTTTTTAGATTCGAGGATGTCATGCGCAAGTGGAACAAAATATTGCTCACTCAAATATTGATACTTTAAAGGCAGTTGGTGTTTTGCTAAAAACGGGGTTATATCCACAATATTGGCCTCTGACATAGTAACTCCTTTGCATACGATGCGTTCTGGAAATTAAATGCAGATACTAGACCATTATTATTTTTGTATATTTATTAATAGGTTAAAAAAATAGCGCATTGAAAATGCGCTATTTTGGTGCAATATTTTTAACTTACGTGCACTATTAACTCTCTTGAGGCTGCGCCTTAGGTAATACAAGGTTGAGTACAATGCCTAAAATAGCGCATAAACTTACGCCCTCTAAACTAAATTGGCTACCACCTATATGCATACCGCCAATACCGCACACCAAAATAAGTGCAACAATACTTAAGTTGCGTGGTGCTGTTAAATCATCGCCCGACTTAACTAATGTATTTAAACCCACTACAGCAATAGAGCCAAAAAGTAGAATCATAATGCCGCCCATTACAGGTACAGGTATAGTCTGTAAGCCAGATCCCATTTTAGCAACAAAGGCTAAAATAATGGCGATAATGGCTGTCCACATCATTACTTTAGGATTGAAGTTTTTGGTAAGCATAACTGCTCCCGTTACCTCTGAGTAAGTAGTGTTAGGCGGGCCGCCAAATAATGATGCTGCAGACGTCGCAAGGCCATCACCAAATAAAGTACGGTGAAGTCCAGGTTTTTTCAAAAAGTCTTTATTGGTTACTTGGCTAATAGCCATCATGTCACCAATATGCTCAATTGCAGGTGCTATTGCTACAGGCACCATAAACAAAATAGCCTGCCATTTAAACTCAGGCCATGTGAAGTTTGGTACAGCAAACCACTGTGCGTTAGTTACTGCATCAAATTGCACAACGCCCATACCAAGCGATAAACAATAACCCGCAACAACCCCTGCCAGAATAGGTATAAGCTTAAATACGCCTTTTCCCCACACTGCAAAAATAAGCGTAACCACTAACGAGAACAACGAAATATAAATAGCACTGTTGTAATCAATAATTTGAATACTTCCGTCGCCACTTTTACCCATCGCCATATTTACAGCAACAGGTGCAAGCGCTAAACCAATAACCATAATTACAGGGCCTACAACCACAGGCGGTAAAATTTTATGAAGCGTTGCAACGCCCTTAAATTTTACTAATAAACTTAAAAGCATATAAGCAAAGCCCGCTACCATTAAGCCGCCCATAGTGGCTGGCACGCCCCACATTTGCACAGCGGCAATAATGGGTGCAATAAAAGCAAATGATGAAGCTAAAAATATAGGCACTTGGCCTTTAGTCACTACCTGAAACAGCAAAGTACCAATGCCAGCGGTAAAAAGCGCAACATTAGGATCCAAGCCCGTTAAAAGTGGCACTAATACCAGTGCACCAAATGCTACAAACAGCATTTGCGCGCCTGTTAAAATGGTTTTTATTGAAAAGGTGTCATTATTTTGCACTTAAAGACTCCTAAACAGTACCGAATATTTTGTCGCCCGCATCGCCTAAACCAGGGATAATATAGCCCTTTTCGTTTAAGTGGCTATCTACAGAGGCTGTAAATATTTCTACGTCGGGATGTGCTGTAAGTGTTTTTTCCACACCTTCTGGTGCAGCTACTAATACAATTACTTTGATTTCTTTACAGCCTGCTTTTTTAAGCATATCGATTGTGGCAATCATTGAGCCACCGGTTGCAAGCATAGGGTCAATAACTAAGCTTAAGCGCTCATCAATATTACCAACAAGCTTTTCAAAATATGGTACTGGCTCTAGCGTTTCTTCGTTACGTTCAAGACCAACCACACTTACTTTAGCGGCTGGTAATAACTGCATAACACCGTCCATCATGCCAAGACCAGCACGCAAAATAGGCACTACGGTAATTTTTTTACCTTTAATATGCTCTACTTTTAATTTATTGCCATCCCAGCCTGTAATTTCGTTATCTTCTAACTGTAGGTTTTTAGTTGCTTCGTAGGTTAATAAGGTTCCAACTTCAGAACATAATTCACGAAAGCTTTTAGTACTAATACCATGCGCTCGCATTAGGCCTAGTTTATGTTGAACAAGAGGGTGAGAAATAACGTGAATTGCCATGATATAAACCTACTGATACAAGAATTTGCAGTATTTTATATTAAAAAAGGTCATTTGACCTGTAGTTTTAAAGAGATTTTCATACATCGTGCCAAAATGTATTGTTTTGCTTGATATTTATGCAAGAGATTAGCAAAACCTGTTTATTAAATGTTACCCGCTAACCAGCTGTTTACTTGCTGTTGCATATAACTATTTATTTTTTGATGCTCGGGGCTCCACCCAGCTAAAAATCGATAAAAGTCAGCCCATGCAGCAGGCCATAAAGCGAGCCAATCGTCAGCTACTTTACTTGCTGGTGCCCAAGGGTGATAAGCTGTAATAGCAGCCTTTAAATTGTCAAAATAATACACAAGGTACTCATCAGCGCACTCGTGTAATTGTGCATCACTCAAGCAACTGGTCATAAAATACATTACATCAATTATCCCAGAACCTGCACCTATATACTGAAAATCATAACCGAGTATTTCATCGCGCTCATTTGCTGCAAAGTTAGCAAGTTTTGCATCGCCATGAATCAGCGTTTTATACGCACAACTTTGTAGTTCCTCATCTATTTTATGTGCAGCATTTTTAATATCGGACTTTTTATCAAGGTTATCTTTTAGTTTATTAAACTCATCTGGGCGCGTGCTTAAATGCCAGTAGTTGCCTTGCTGCCATAACCCTTCAGCGGGTTTACTTAAGTTAAACGCATGAAAGTGTGCAAGCCACCTTAATATAGCTTTAACATGTTGTGGCCCTGCTTGAGTAAACCCATGTTTGGTGAAATCCTTAAACACCAGCGCATATTCATCATCTTTATTAATTGCACCTATACATTCAATACTTTGCGCATGTACTGGTAAATGCTGGCTATAAAGCTTATAAAATGTGTATTCAACGCTATATGAGTGCTGCTTTCTTTTAAGCGCAAATTCGCTTTGTTTAATTTTAGGATGGTTTATATAACTGGGTATTTTAATCGCTTTAATAACGCAGGCTTTATCATCAAGCTGGCACTGCACAATACTGCCACATCCACTCCAAAGTGATGTAAGCGTATCGCCAATTTCAATGTGCTTAAAGTGAGGTTGTAATAAAGGAATGTAAAATGCCATAGCTATATTAAGTAATTAAGTTTTTTGTAGTTTAACATTAGTGGACGTTTTTAATAAAACTAAGGCATAAGAAAGCTCCACTTGGTTTTATACAAGTTTGTATGTAAATAGTGGCCAAAATCACTATGCCACAACACTTTGATTTTAAAATTAACTGGATAAAACCATGTCTTCCTAGGTTGAGTATATTCAGGCATTTTAGCCTCTTCAAAGTGATGAGGAGGTGTCCACTAAAACGGGTGAGGAGCAATGTCCTGCTTGAATGGTTTGTTATGTAACCTTTATACCACTTTCCTCAAAAAACTTTTCTAATTTACTTTTATTAATGTTTGATAGAAAAGCAAAAGATCTAAAGGTAATACCGACTTTAGATTTAAAGTCTATTAGGTGACCCAGCGGACCAAGATTATAGGAGCGTATTTCTTGAAGTGAATCAAGTGCAATGTCATCTTTAAAAAAGCCATGACCGTAAAAGTACAACCTATTTTGATGAATTTGAAAAACAGGCTTACTTAAGGCTCTCATAGACCAAACCCAAAGGATAAAACCAACACCAAATAAAATAATCAAAGTAAAATCTAAACGATAGTTAAGCAAGCTAAGTAATAATTCATCATCGCTCCTATTACGAGCCTCTAAGAAATAAACACCTAAAAAGGTTCCTATCGGAACTCCAGGTATTACCCAGATGTACATTAAGAATGCTTTCCACATTGGATAATGTTCTGTGGACGAGTTTCTCCAGAATTTCACGATTCTTCCTTGGTTACATAACACTTACCATAACCGGTTTGTGGCGTTCTTCCACAAATCCGGTTAATGGTTTTGTTAGGTAACCGGTAACTCCGAGCTATCAATTGAAAATATAGGTTTCTCAACTCTATTAGTAATTGTGAAAATTGAGTCACGCCATGCTCCGTGGAAAAGAATAAACCAAGTTGAGTCCCTGAATTGGTTCGAAAATAATTGCTTTGAGTATAAAACACTACCACTCTTATCAATCAATGCAAAGTTGATATCTATCCCGCCAATTTTATAAGTTAGGGTCGTAGTAGCTCGGATATTCCTAGACTTATTCCATTTGCTGGTTTTTTTATGTATTCGTTCCAACTGGAAATCACAACCTAAGACCTTTTCAGCAATTAGATCAATGGTGTTTAAAATCTCAAAAGGTACGTTGAGCCTATTTCCTATAATTTTAAGAGAATCAGTTAGATAATAAAGAGACTTAACACATTTACTATGGTCGGAAAGTTCGCAAAAATCATCGAATATAAAGTCATCTCTTTTATAAGCCGCTATTCCATCAGATCGTGGTGGGATGTAATCCTCACCTGAATATCTTCCCAGATATACATTCAGCTTTGCCAACCCTGCAAAATCAAACTTATCAGGCAGATATATACAAAAAATATCTTCAACTAAGTTCCAATAGTTCATCAAGTACTTATTTTGTTCAAGCTTCTCTTTACTCGATTTACCACCGTTAACTAATTGAACATCGCGAAGTATCATAAGGTTACCTAACGCTTTGCTAAGGGGCAATTGACTGTTGGCTAAATTTGCGCGAAGCGCCAAGCCAACTGTTAATTGTCCCAGTGAGTTTACGAACGAACTTGAGCAACTTGTTGAACGAAGCCGCTACGCGACAGAAAAGCAAAAACCTAAACATCAACAATAATTCCTCTACGCACTCATATCCCCGAGTGCGACTACTAGAGGATGTACTCATGAATAAGACCCAACAAAATAAGTTCAATTCACTGTACCAGAAGCATGTTAGCGCATTACAGCGTCAAGGCAAGGCTGATTCTACTGTTGATGTGTATTCCCGTGCTGTTCGTCGCATCGCCGAGTTCTACGATCAGTGCCCCGACAAGCTCACTCTTGATCAACTGAAGGATTACTTCACCGCATTGATTCAAAGCCATTCTTGGAGCACCGTTAAAGTGGATCGTAACGGCCTTCAATTCTTCTATAAACACGTTCTGAATAAAGACTGGCAGTGGGTTGAAATCGTCAAACCACCTCAGAAAAAAGTACTGCCCGATATTCTAACCCTCCGTGAAATTGAGCGCTTAATTAATGGTACACGAGAGCTGCGTTATCAGACGTTTATTCTTGTGGTGTACAGTATGGGCTTACGGCTAGGTGAAGCCCTTAATCTTAAGGTCGGTGATATAGACAAAGAACGAATGAAGGTTCACATTCGTATGGGCAAAGGTAAGAAAGATCGGTTCGTCACTTTGCCACAAGTTAGTTTAATGGCCATGAGAAAATATTGGTGTACCCACCGCAATCCTTCATTTATTTTTCCAGCAGGTAAAAATCCAGAGCAACGCCACACAGCTAAGCAATTTATGGATCGCGGTGGCTTGCAGAAATCTATCCGTGCGATTTGCAAAGATTGCGGCATTAACAAGCATATCTATATTCATAGTCTGCGCCATTGTTACGGTGCTCACTTGGTTGAATCAGGTTTAAACCTTCGGGCTATCCAACACGAGATGGGTCATGAATGCCCAAAGACAACCGCAATTTATACTCAACTCACTGATGTCACTCAGCAAAAAACCGATGCGATTATTAATCGCATGGTCAAGCGCTTAAACATCAGACTTGATGGCGAGGTGTGACATATGAACACCTCCTTTCAGCATTCAACTCAGCTAGCCGATATTGCAAGGCAATACCTTCCTTTATTAAAAAAGAATAATCCGGTAACAGAAAATCAGTGGTCTGCTTTAAACGCAATCATTGGCTGTCGAACCCAGCAGTATGGTCAAATTTATTTGGCCTGCAATGAGTGCCACACTCATGCCAGCCATTATCAATCCTGTGGCCATCGCAGCTGCAATAGCTGTCAAAACCATAGCGCTACGAAATGGCTCGATAGGCAAGAGCAAAAGTTATTACCCGTTGATTACTTCATGGCAACGTTCACTTTACCTTTCGAATTAAGAGCACTGGCTAGCGCTAATCAAAGCTTGATTTACTCATTGCTCTTTCAATGTGCCATTTCAACATTAAAGGACTTTGGGCGTAATGAAAAAGGCTTTCATGCAGAATTAGCGATGACGGCCGTATTGCATACGCACACTCGAAAACTCGACTATCATCCGCATATTCACATCGTTGTGCCTGCTGGAGGCATCAACAAAAATAGAAAGGAATGGCGTAAAATTAAAACGAAATATCTATTTAATGGATTCAAATTAGCGATGGTATTTCGAGCCAGAATGATATCAGCAATCAAAGAAGCAGGATTGTCGGTACCTGACAATCCTAGAAAGTGGGTGGTGCAATGCCAGCACATTGGCAAAGGTTTACCTGCCATCAAATACCTTTCACGCTACTTGTATAAAGGTGTTATTAGCAATCGCAATATTATTGCGAACGATGGTGAAAATATTACCTTTCAATATACCGATAGCCATACGAAAAAGGTCATGACTCGAAAACTAAAAGGCGAAGACTTTATTGCCTTGGTATTGCAACACACTTTGCCGAAAGGTTTTCGACGAGCTAGGGATTATGGTTTTTTACATGGGAATGCCAAGAAATTATTGATTCTTATTCAGATTGTACTGAAAGCAAGGCTGCCAGTAATTGTTAAAACTGAAAGACCAAAATTTATCTGTAAATGCTGCTGCTCGCCAATGAATATCATTGGTTTTAGTAAAAAGAAACGACCGCCATTAAACGCAAATTAATGAACTCACTGATGCCGTGAGCGATTCACCGAATAATAGAGGAGTTTTATTTAATAATGAGTTGTGCTTAAATTTTATCGCCAGCGATGGTGAGGCTTAATGACATCTATCAAAAATAGAGATGATGAATTTCATCTCTATTTACCTCGATTCAGAAATAGATAAATACTATAAATAGAAAAGCAACCCACCTAGATTTTCCGGGTTCGTTCAACAATAGGATAGGTCGCGGCTTCGCGCGACTTATCCTTATTCGTTATGCATTGTTTACTCCGTATAACTCGTTGATTGCTTGAGAACATGCTAACACTGATGACGGCTTTACTGTAACCCATGCTGTACGAGCACCAAAAAACATACCTAAAGATATGCGCCCTTTAAGCATGCCATCTTTGATTTTGGAAAATTTAAAATATGTGCCAGAAAAAAAGTTGGCCAAACTACCTTTTAACTTGAAAACTTTTGGTATTTCGCCGTTACCCACCAGTTTTAAATAGTTTGATAGCTCACTGGCCTTTTGCCCATCAAGGGGAAATGGGTACTCGATAATTGAATCAGAACAAAGAACCGTGATGCCTTTCGATTGTTCGCCATTAGTATTGCTGAGCGTACAAACATATATTTGGTATTGACCAAAATTGAATGCTCCTAGCGTTTCTTCTCGTTTATATCGAAAGATTCTCATAATTCCCTATAAGGCATAACAGTGGGATATACGAACCGAGTTCGCATAACCCCTTATATATGGGAAGTGCGAACAAGAAGAAAATTCCTTTAAGATCATACGACTATCCCTGTTAATATTTTAAACAACACTATATTCGCCGTTCGCTTTTGTCAATTCGATATCATTTTCAAGCTATGTTCGCTTATCAAGGCACTTTAATATCTCAGCAATAATCATTATAAATTTCAATTACTTATGAAGTACAGTCCAAAAGTGATAGGCGAACTCTCTTATTCATTCACTCTAAAAGTATCTACAAAATATCCTTCAAAGCATCCAGCAGCAATCCATTCTCACTCTCAGAACCAATGGTAAAACGTAAGCAATTTTCTAATAACGGATGCCCACCCGCTAAACATTTAATCAATACATTATGCTGTTTAAGCTGTTCAAATATTTCTTTAGCTTGACCTTCAAATTCCATATCGGCGCGGGCTAAAATAAAGTTCGCTTCGCTTGGGTAACACTTAAAACCCAACTCGGTTAATGCGTTTTGCATACGCGTACGTTGTTGTTTTATCAGTTCGCATTGCTCTAATAAAATGTCGTAATGCTCAAGTGCAAATTCGGCGCTGATTTGTGTCAGTACGTTGATGTTGTACGGCATACGAATTTTATCGAGTTCGTTTAGCCATTCGCTGCGGCCAAAGATCATGCCTAGACGTAATCCTGCTAGGCCGACTTTTGATAACGTGCGCATTACTAAGACGTTGTCGAATTCTTCTAAAAAGTGCAGGTGGTTGCGACTGGAAAATGGCAGGTAGGCTTCGTCCATTATTACTAAGCCTTTACTGGTTTGAATCAGTTCGCGCAGTTGTGATTCGCTGTATAGGTTTGCGGTTGGGTTGTTTGGTTGTGCTAGGAATATTAATTCTGGTTGTTGTTCGTTAATGCATTTCAACATAGCGGACATGTCGAGTTCAAAGTCTGCTGTTAGCGGTACGCCGATATAATCAAGCCCACAAAAAGTGGCGATCATTTTGTACATAACAAAGCCTGGATCAGGCGCCATGATAGTTGCTTTTTTCTCAGGGTTTAGCGGCGCCACCAGCATGGCTAATAGCTGAATTATTTCGTCTGAGCCGTTTCCTAATAAACAATCGAATTGCTCGGGTACGTTCATCGCTTTGCGCAGGCCTGCTTTTACTTTAGGCGCTTGCGGGTGTGGGTAGCGATTGATGTTGGCGTGTTGTATTTTTTTGGCCCACGCTTGTTTTAATTCTTCTGACCACTGGTATGGATTTTCCATGGCATCGAGTTTTACCATGCCACTGGCATCACCTACTGGGTAAGCCGATAGTGCACGGATTTCTGGGCGGACTAGGTTTTCAACCATTTGGGTAATTGATGTCATGGGATTCTCTAAAATTTTGTTTAATATTTAATGTGTCTGGCTGCTATCGGTATAAACAAAAAAGCCCCGAATCATTCGCTTGTTAATAATTTAATATTACTAACAAGTGAGCAATTCGAGGCCTTTAACGCAGCAACTTTTCGAGCGACTTATATCAAGCCGCTCGGTTTATCTTATTGCTTTTTAATGCGGTATTCTGCAGATCGTGCGTGCCCTTCTAGTTGCTCGCCACGGGCTAGAACGGAGGCAATTTTGCCCAGCTCTGATGCACCTTCTGGGGAACACATAATCAGCGACGAACGTTTCTGGAAATCATACACACCGAGCGGTGATGAGAAGCGTGCCGTGCCCGACGTTGGTAAAACGTGGTTTGGCCCTGCGCAGTAATCACCTAGTGCTTCAGATGTGTGACGACCCATAAAGATCGCACCGGCGTGACGAATCTGCGGCAATAATGCCTGCGGATCTTCTACCGATAATTCCAAGTGCTCAGGGGCAATGGTATTGCTCACTTCACACGCTTCATTCATATCTTTTACTTTGATCAAGGCGGCACGTGCGCTTAACGAGGCACGAATAATATCTTTACGGGCCATGGTCGGTAATAGCTTTTCGATCGATGCGTGTACTTGATCTAGGAAGTCTTGATCTGGGCTGATTAAAATTGCCTGTGCATCTTCGTCGTGTTCGGCTTGCGAGAATAAATCCATCGCAATCCAATCAGGATCGGTTTTGCCATCGCATACGACTAAGATTTCAGATGGGCCTGCGATCATGTCGATGCCCACCGCACCAAATACTTGGCGTTTGGCAGTAGCCACAAAGATGTTACCTGGGCCAACAATCTTGTCTACTTTAGGAACGGTTTGTGTGCCGTACGCTAATGCAGCAACGGCTTGTGCGCCACCAATGGTGAATACTTTGCTTACACCAGCCACTGCAGCAGCGGCTAATACCAGCTGGTTTAATTCACCACCGGGCGTTGGTACGACCATGATGATTTCTTGTACACCAGCAACGTGTGCAGGAATGGCGTTCATGAGTACAGAAGATGGGTAAGCGGCTTTTCCGCCCGGTACATAAATACCAACGCGATCTAGCGGCGTTACTTTTTGGCCCAACAGAGTGCCGTCTTCTTCGGTATACTGCCAAGAATCTTGTTTTTGCTTGTCGTGGTATTTACGCACACGATCTGCAGCGGCCAATAGCGCGTGACGCTGGTCGGCTGGCAAGGTATTTAACGCATCTTCAAGTTGTATTTGGTCCAGTTCTAACTGATCCATGTTTTCAACGTGCAGGTGGTCAAAGCGATTGCTGTATTCGATAACGGCGGCGTCGCCACGGGTTTTCACATCGTCAAGAATATCGCTAACGATGGTTTGTACTTGTTTGTCTGAAACAGATTCCCAAGCGAGTAGTGTTTCTAACTCGGAAGAGAAATCATTTGCGCTGGTATCTAAACGACGAATTTCGATAGTCATTTTTTAAATCCCTAAAATTTGGTCGCATTATTAATGGCTGGCTTATAAGCTGTCTCTTATACACATCTGACGCTGCCGACGACTCCTTAC
>OJBC01000528.1_pt1 | contig 13216 bp, 16 predicted proteins | sample 1590351 | NCBI WGS metagenome assembly OJBC01 (sample SAMN05416892, study PRJEB24817) | seawater metagenome | isolation source: Sea water | place: Canada:Atlantic | collected 2013-11 | reverse complement strand
CTGCCTGTCTCGTGGGCTCGGAGATGTGTATAAGAGACAGCGTTATAATAGCCTTTGGGAGCGAAATGGTTTTAAATTATCAGATGGTTCGCCTGTAAACTTGTCAACACACCAGGCTAGGCACTGGCTTTGTACCATGGCTGAGAATGGCGGGCAGGGAGAGATCGCGATAGCCAATTGGGCGGGGAGAGCTAATATTCGTGATAATGCCAGCTACGATCACCGAACAGAGGCAGAAAAATCTCAGGGTGTTCGCGACTTGATGATTCCTGAAGATGCGAACATTCTAGTAAAAATAAAAAATCGTTTACCTATTACATTCGAAGATCTTGGAAAGGATCTTCCTGGCTCAGCAATTGTTACTGAGTTAGGTGTTTGTGAGCATGATTATGCAATTATCCCTTGCCACAGGCACGGAGACTGTGAAACCTGTAAGGAGTTAGTCTGTATAAAGGGATTTTCAGACTCGCTTGAACTCTTGAAGTCACGAGAGAAAGAAGTTGCCTTACAATTAGAAAAGGCAATGCGCGACCATGAAATGGGAGATTTTGGGGCTGACCGTTGGGTTAGTAATCACGGCTGGCGTTTAGCTCATATTCGTACCAAAATTCGCCTCCTAGAGGATGAGAGTACGCCGGATGGTACACCAGTTCGCATCCCTGAAGAATACGATCCAACGCCAGTGAAAGAGACACTGATTAAAAAAGGAATGGTCAAAGGTGTAGAATCATCTGTTGATATAAAATCAATTGAAAGAATTTTTAAGTCGTTGGAATCATAATGCCAAAAATTGTTATTACAGAGCAAAATATTTCAAAGGTTGTGAAGTTGCTAAATACTTGGAAAGGTAAGCTGACATGGCTGCTGTTATGTGAAAAAGTCTCGAAAATGCTAGAGGTCGATAATGTCACAAGACAAGCGCTATCCAGCTATAAAGACATTCAAGAAGCTTATAGCAATAAGAAGGAGCAGCTGCGTGACAATAATGAGCCTAGTAAGCTGAAAAATACTAATACTAATACTGAGTATCTGATAAGTCAGATCAACAGTCTGGAAGCAGAGCTGGCAATAGCAAATAAAACAATAGAAACCTATAAACAAAGGTTTGTTAGGTGGCAATATAACGCCTATCAGCATGGTATCAGAGTAGAATCATTGGATGACGCTGTTGAAATACTAAATAAGCCACTTAATGAAATCAATCGCCAAACCGGAGGTTCGTAAACGTATTAAGTTAGGTCGCATCAAATAATTTGCCGACTTCCACCTTAAGTGCCTTTGAAAAATACAAAACCTCTTCATCACTAATCTTTCTAGTTCGTGATTCGATCTTAGCGAGCGTTCCTCGACTTATGCCCCAGCCAAGGAGATTGCATCTCGCGACAAGGTCTTTTTGAGAGAGATTCATGCTCTTTCTGATCTCTCGAATATTGGGGCCTATCAGGTTCATTTAATTGCTCCGCTATCGGAGCTTGATTTTCAACCATTACTAATGCGAAAATGCTCCGTATTCGGAGCACTAATGGAGGAGTCTCAAAAAAACTCTCATTTTCATCCATTTAGAGCTTAATAATGAAGAAAACCTTAAAGCTAGACCCTCTTTTGCGAGAGATATTGGTAGATCAAGCTGTTCAGCAATTCACGGTTACAGAGTTAAGGGATCTCTATAGGCGTTCATATGAACGCTCTACAGGAAAAGAGATCGATGCCAGTGAAGCGAGAAAGTGGCTTTATAGACGTATTTATAAAATGACGGCACAAGGCTATTTAGACAAAATATATTCTGAAGACGGTTCGCTCACAGCATATAAGCTAACTGAGAAGTTCAACTCTGTGAAAAAAAAAGATGCTAGTTCCTGCCATCTAGACACTCTGGATGCTGTAAAAGAAAGCGCTTCTGGAATGAAGGACAAAATTCAAGACATTCTCTTATCTCTGAAAGATAAGGCCAAGCAGTATCAGGTCGATTTGAATGCGAGCATTAGTGAGACTGAAGAATATAAGCTTCTGTATGAGTCATACCCCTCTTTAAAGCTTCAATTAGAGGCACAGTATGAGCTGTCGAGAAATAACAGTTCAAAATTACTCGGGCAGCTTACCGCAACTCAAAAGATAATCTCTCAACTTTCAATAGAACCTTCTTAAACAATGAAGCTACGTAACTGGCAGAGTGAGTGTATAGCTCAGGCATTAGAGCATTTTGAAACTAAATCACACTTTTTTTGCCAAGCAACGCCTGGTGCAGGTAAGACTACTATGTCTACTGAACTAGCGGCTAAGTTATATGAGGGTGGTAAGGTAGATTTTGTTTTATGCTTCTCTCCATCAATCTCAGTATCTAATGGATTTCATGCGGCTTTAAGTAAGCGCTTTGATCGGCGTTTTGATGGGAAGGTTGGTGCTATTGGTGGTACATACACTTATCAAAGCATGGCGCATTTAAATGATGAGTTCTGGCAGATATTTGATCATCATAAAGTATTGGTTATTTTTGATGAGATACACCATTGCTCAGGGAGAACGGAAGAAGACTCAAACTCTTGGGGCGAGAAGATTCTTCAGCACGTTAAAAACAAAGCAACCTATACGCTAGCCTTGAGCGGTACTCCCTGGCGGTCGGACAATACTGCGATAGTGCTATCAAAAGAAACACCGCCGATAGAATGTGATTATCAGTACAGCCTGCTCAATGCGGTACAAGATAATGTCTGTAGAAAGCCAAAGGTGGTGCTAATCGATAATGAAAAGCTGATTTTAAGCACTAGCAAAATCAAGTCTAAGCACTTCACAAGCATCAGTAATTTACTCACTGAACCTAGCGTCAATTACAGTTTGATCCTTAATGACCCGAAAGCAATTTTGTATCTATTGAAAATGGGCTGCGAAAAGCTAGCGGCTATTCGTGAAGAAAGCAGATATGCAGGAGGGCTAATTGTCGCGTCATCTGTCTCGCATGCCGAAATGATACTAAAAGTACTAACTCAAGAGTTAGGGCAATCTGCTGTATTGGTCTCGTACAAGGTTCCTGACGCGCATCAAATCATTGATGGCTTCAGAGATTCAGGGGTTCAATGGATCGTCAGTGTAGGCATGATCAGTGAGGGCACAGACATCCCAAGGCTTCAGGTCTGTTGTCATCTAAGTAATATTAAAACAGAACTTTATTTTAGGCAGGTATTGGGTCGAATACTAAGAGTAAGCAACGCTCTCAATCAGGAGGCGTGGCTGTATACCTTCGCTGAGCATAAGCTCATGGAGTACGCGAAACAGATAGAAAAGGATATTCCAGATTCATATCAACTGGTTAATAACGTTCGAAATAATGTGAATGATAAGTTGGTGAGTGCAGAGCCTATCGTTCATACCTTATTAAAAAATGAATTGTTTGATAAGGAATCTAGTCTTGGCTTTGGGCAGAGCGTTGATGTTAATCCAGACAATGCTCATGATTCAGAGTTCTTTAATATTGATTTACTTGGGAATTACAGAGAAGAGATTATCTCTGCTTTTGAGTCTCCTTTTAATTAGAGAGGCTAAATAGTAGAAGCCATTGATTGAGGCTTGATAGTATTTTTTTTATAAATCGCCTTTTATGTATCAGCCTGTTGAAATAACGTATTTAAATTCCCCCAGTGATCCTTTGTCTTGCTTATAAACTACCGCATCAATCTTTTATTTCTTCCAGCTAGTCGTTTACTGATACAATTCACAAAATATCAAATATAAGGACATTATGTGAATACTTTAGGTCTTAGGGCATCACCAACAGAGGTCACGTTTTGTGTTTACTCTTCTGAAGATTCAAAAATATTGAACGTAGAGGAAATAAAAATCCCAAACGCTCTAGGGATGCCTGAAAAGCTCAAATATTTGCGTTCTACCGCCCTAGATGTACTTCGTGAATATCAGATAGATAATGCTGGGATTAGGCTTACGGAGCACTCTGCTCGCTCCCCATCGTTCGATCGAATTCAAATAGAAGGGGTTCTTCAAGAGGCTTTTGCCTCTAGCATGCTGAAAAACTATTATTACGGTGCTTTAGTGACGATAGCCTCAAAGTTGAATACCGATAGAACAACTTTGTCCAATTTAATAAAACAAGATGAAGAGTATGATGCGATAGATAATTGGAGTGTTTACAGTGAAAAAGAACGCGAAGCTATTCTTGTTGCAATAGGAGCTTGTAATGTCTAATCATACGGTAGCTGAAGTTCATTTCGAAATAATAAAAGATATCGGGGCAGAAGGTCGAAATTCAGATGTTTTTATCATTAAAGATCATGCACTTAATGCTGAGATGGTATTGAAGAAAATTCCTAAATCTCAGTTTAAGGAGGCTGATAAATATTTTGATGAAGCCAAAGTTCTATATCATGCACAGCATCCAAATGTGGTTGAGGTTAATTATGCTTGTCAAGATAGTGACTTTGTTTATATCACCATGCCTTATTATAAAAATGGTTCTTTGAGTAAATACATGGAGCAAAAGTTTCTCACGGTTAGAGAAATAATTAGATTTTCTGTTCAATTTTTAAGTGGTTTGCATAATATTCATTCAAATGGATTAATGCATTTTGACCTGAAACCTGACAATATTTTGCTTTCTGATAGGTTTGAAGCTCTTTTGTCAGATTTTGGCCTAGCAAAATATGTTGATGAATATGGTTTCACGACACCTGACGGTCTGTACGTAAAACATGCTCCTCCAGAAGTAACGCATACACGGAATTTTTCTACAGCATTTGATATTTATCAGGCTGGGCTCACAATGTATAGAATGTGCCTAGGAAGCAATGCATTTAACGAACAATATGATAAATATACGGTGAATGGAGTTCTTGAAGAAGAACTCTTTAAGCAAGATCTTGTGCAAGGCGTATTTCCTCATAGAACTTCTTTTCCTATGCATATACCCGTTAAATTACAAAAAGTAATAATTAAATGCTTAGAAGTTAACCCTGATGACCGATATGATGCGGTTATTGATGTGGTGAATGCAATATCGCTAATTGATGAATGCTTTTTTGATTGGCAATATTCTTTTGCCAATGGCACAAGAACGTGGTCTAAAACTACATCCGCAGGTATGCTGCACGGCATTGAGGTAGATAGTAACAACAGTTCACAGGCCTTTAAGCTCTCTAGTAAGGGGCGCAGAACTACTACAGCAAGCTATACTAAAGATAAGATAACAGATCGGGACTTAATAAAGTTCTTTAAGTCAGTACCTTAATAGGTTCGATATGTCATGTAATATAGAGGGTATTATCTATGCGTAAGGAAGCTGATAGTAACAGAAATAAATTTAAGACAAGGGCTTCTCTGACACAACCGAAAAACCATAGTCTTAGTTATAATGAGCGACTAAAGATAGCAAACGGTGGCAAGAAGCCCCACGCAATTGACTTGAGCGCTCCCATAAATTCTGCGGGATTTATGGTAATTCGTTAGCTATAGGCAGTACTCTGTACTGCTAAACTCTCTCTGCACCCAAGGACTGTCTTCAGGCTGAGACAGTTATCCCAATGGCGTGGTCTATTTAATCAATGCCTGATTATATGTCTCTAGGCTATGCAATAATGCATAACATTTCGTAGCACCCTCTGTATCTGTGATATTCACTTCTTCCAATCCTAAAACGTAAGCGCCTAACCAAGCACCTCCTTCAATAATTTTCGTGTGGCCATATCATACATCTCACATAATTTGAGGTGAAAACTATGAAACGCACAAAACAACAATGGCTTGAATTGATTCAAACTCAACAAACCAGTGATTTATCCATCGTCGATTTCTGTCGAGAGAAAGATCTTCCTTTAAAGAGTTTTTATGCTCGACGTAGTAGTTTGCTTAAACCTAAGAATATTGAATCTTCCGCCTTCAATAAAGTAACCGTCGCCGAAAAATATAAGCCTTCAACAACGGCAATCACCCTCAGTATCGGCAAAGCAACCCTATCCATTCCAAGTTCAACCGATGTCGTTTGGCTAGCAAAATTAATAGGGCAGCTCGCATGAAAATGTTTATTGATGCCCCTGAGGTTTATTTGCATCGCGACCCCGTCGATTTTCGTAAACAGATCAATGGTCTTACCGCCATTGTCGAACTCGAAATGAAACAATCGCTCAATACTGGCGCGCTGTTTTTGTTTTGCAGTAAGCGCCGCGACAAACTGAAACTTCTCTACTGGGACAAAACGGGCTTCTGTCTTTGGTATAAACGTCTTGAAAGCGACAAGTTCAAATGGCCAAAAAAGCATGAACTAGACACCATTAATATCAGTGAAGAACAGCTGCATTGGTTACTGCGAGGTTTTGATATTAAGGCAATGAAAGCTCATGATTCTATTGAATTTTACTCGGTTTATCTCGACGATTGAGTTAAAATAACCGCATGAAAAATGCTGATCAAACTCAAGAGAATATCGAATTAAAGCAACGCCTTGCTGCGTTGGAGTTGCAGCTGTCTGAGAAAAACATCACACTCAAAAAACAAGATGACGCTCTCGAAAATAAAAACCACAAGATCCAAACGTTGGAAGAATATATCCGCTATATGATTCAACAACGTTTTGGTTCATCGAGTGAAAAGCTGAGTGTCGATCAGATCCATTTATTTGATGAAGCTGAATTATTAAGTGACGATGATGAGCCTGCTGAAGAAGGCACAAATGTTCCTGCTCATAAGCGTAAGAAAAAACGTGCATCGATTCCAGAAGCATTGCCCCGCACCGAAATCATTCATGATTTAAGCGCCGAAGAAAAAGTGTGTCCGCACGATGGCGCAGCATTGCGTCATTTTGGCAATGAAACGTCAGAACAGCTCGATTACATCCCTGCTCAAATGAGCGTTTTACAACACGTACGCCGGAAATACATTTGCCCTTGCTGCAATAATTACATGGTCACCGCCAATAAACCTGCGCAGCCGATTGAAAAATCAATCGCGTCACCTGGTTTGTTGGCGCAAATTGCAACTCATAAATACTGTGATGCCTTGCCTTTGTACCGCCAAGTACAGATGTTCAGACGCTTTAATGTTGAACTTGATCGCACCAGCTTAGCGAACTGGATGATGACATGTGGCGCTTTAATTCAACCGCTGATTAACTTAATGTATGAACTTGCTCGTGAAGGCTCACTGCTTCATATGGATGAAACAGTTTTGCAAGTGCTTAAAGAAAGTGAACGATCTGCGCAGCAACAAAGCCGCATGTGGGTAATGACTAATAATGACGCCAACATGCGTATCACCTTGTTCCATTACAGCCCAACCCGTAAGACCAGTGAGGCAGATTGGATGCTGGGCGATTTTAGCGGCGCGTTAATGACCGATGGTTATGCAGTTTACGATTCGGTTTGCAAAACCAAACAGTTAGATAATCTAGGTTGTTGGGCTCATGCACGACGTTATTTTAAAGAAGCTCGTGATGCGCAAGGTAAAGAAAAAGCAGGTAAAGCTAATACAGCATTAGCCTTTATTCAAAAGCTGTTCCGCATAGAAAAACTCAGTGAAAACCAATCAATAGACGAAAAATATCAGACAAGGCAAGCGCAAGCCGTCCCCTTACTCGATCAATTACGGCAATGGTTAGATAAAAACATTCATCGCCCAATGAATTCAGAAAAGCTCAAGAAAGCGGTGACGTATTTACACAATCAGTGGCCAAAATTAATTCGATATACGGAGAATGGCGCGTGGCCAATTGATAATAATGCTGCTGAAAATGCGATTCGTCCGATGGTAATCGGAAGAAAGAACTGGTTGTTTGCCGCTACAGAAAAAGGTGCGAAGGCAAGTGCAAATCTTTATAGCTTAGTTGAGACTGCAAAAGCCAATAACGTTGAGCCAAGTGTTTATTTGAAAGAAGTATTTACAAGGCTGCCGGCAGCCACCTGCGTTGAAGATGTTGAGGCATTACTACCTTGGAATACTGCAAAGGTGGTTCGTTAGGCGCTTACGGTAAAAATACTCGTATAGTTGTTAACTGCCCCGTTCATGGACAAGGTGACGAATATAAAACTAAATGGATACCTCGTTTGGAAGATATATTGAGAGGAAATGGATGCCCCAAATGTGCCAATCTATACAGCTACTCAAATGAGGAGTACCTCGTAGAGTTAGAAGAAAGGACACCTTATACAGTCGTTGGTTTTGTGAAAAGTGGAAAAAACAATAAACACTCACAAGTCAATTTACATTGCTCTATTCATGGGGAAGGAAAAAGTTTTGATAACCCATGGTTACCTAGTATTAATAACGTGCTAAGGGGTGGGCGGTGCCCTAAATGCACAAACAGTTACACTTATACCGAATCTAATATAATAGATAAAATCAACTCAGAGACCGATTATGAATTTGTCAAATTCTCGACAGATTGTCAGCTAGGTGTAAAAAGTAGAGTTATTACTCGTTGTGACAATCATAATGATTTACCAGAAAAAGAGCAGCAGTGGGAAACGACACCGGATGCTCTATTTTGTGGTAGAGGATGTCCAAGGTGTAGTGGAACTGGCTTTAATAAAACTAAAGAGGCTTATTTCTATCTTCAAGACCTTTTTTCAGATGGTGAGTTGATTGCACTAAAAATAGGAATTACAAATCGAACTCCAGTGATTCGTATGAAGCAGCAGAGTGCAAGATCGTTACTAATGCATGAACTAGTAGATTATATATATTCCTCCAGTGGTGAATTCATATACAACTTTGAAAGAGAAACTCACCAGCATTTAAAAAATATAGGGGCTACTTCTTTTGTAAGTAAAGAGCTAATGCTAGATGGGTATACCGAAACTATCAATCCCGCATACAGAGAGTATGTAATTAATAAAATGATAGAATTAAATTTTAAAGTTAACTAAGGAATGACATATGATAGATAAATCTACGGCTTCTACTTTATATCTTGATCTGTTAGTACCTTGGGAAACAAAGATTAAATCACTTGAACCAAAGGGTAATTTCAATCTTAAAGTAAAAGCATTTACTGAGTTTAGGAGAATTAATAACATACAGTTTAAAGTTGAGAGAACAGGTTCTGAATCAGACTTTTCGATTCGCAGACTACGATCGAGTGAGCTTAAAGCAGAGCAGATTATTATTGTTGCAAAAGGAGATAATAGTGGAGCGAGAAGCCTTTTGCGACATTCTCGCAACTCTGTTGCTCACGCAAATGTTAGGAAAATAAAAATAAAGAATAATAATTTTATTATCTTTTCAGCATCAAATAAAAATAAACAGTTACTTTACGTTCAGATTAAGCAAAGCAATTTAAAGCAGTATATTGCAGCTATCAAATCTACGGCTACAAATGTATAACCATAGATCGCGCGAGATAAATCTGCCTATGTACTCTTTAACTATAATGTATTTCAAATTAGAATAATTTACATTGAGCTCGAAAGCCAGCTAGAGAGGGTTATAAAACATGAACACATCAAAGCAGCTATTCACACACATCTCATCCGACGGTGAGCTAACACTCAGTTTAAATGAAGTCGATGTTCCTGCACCAAAAGCCCACGAGATCGTGGTGAAGATGGAAGCATCGCCGATTAATCCGTCAGACATGTGGCCTATGTTTGGTCCTGCAAATTTGTCTAAAGCGTTATTGAGTGATGATAAGTCGGTATTAACCGCGCCACTTTATCCAGGCATGTTGTCTCGTATTAAGCCTCGCTTAGATCAGACTTTACCCATTGGTAACGAAGGTGCGGGGGTGGTTGTCGCTGCGGGTGATAGCGAGCAAGCTCAGGCGTTAATGGGTAAAACGGTGGCGGTGTTAACAGGGGCGAGTTACACCCAGTATTGCTGCGTGCCTGTGCAAGCTTGCATAGTGCATCACGACGGTACGACCCCTCATGCAGCAGCTTCGTCGTTTGTTAATCCGCTAACGGCGTTGGGTATGGTTGAGACGATGCGTATGGAAGGCCACACGGCACTTGTTCATACGGCGGCGGCATCCAGTCTGGGTATTATGTTGAATAAGGTGTGCATTAAGGAAGGCGTGGCGTTAGTTAATATTGTGCGTAAGCAAGAGCAGGTCGATTTGTTAACGAAGTTGGGTGCGAAGTTTGTTGTTAATTCTTCGAGTGAGAGTTTCAAGAAAGATTTGTACAAGGCGATTGATGCGACGGGCGCAACGCTGGCGTTTGACGCGATCGGCGGCGGTGAGTTGGCGGGTGATATTCTAGCGGCGATGGAAGCGGTCGGCAGTAAAGACGCAACGGGTTTCAATACCTATGGTTCTGTGGATAACAAGCAGGCCCATTTTATTAGGGAAAGGGTTATGGCGGGCTCGATTTTTCACCGACTCTGCTTAACCGCGCATTTGGTATGACGTGGAGTGTGGTTGGTTGTTGATGCGTTTTCTGGGTAAGTTAGAGCCTGTCAGGATAGTTGAGTTGTATAAGCATGTGGCTGATGAGATTAATACGACGTTTGCGATTGACTCGACCCAAGAGCTGCCTTTTGAGGAGGCTATGACGCCTGAGGTTATTGAGAAATATAATGCTAAGACTACGGGTGGGAAGTATATACTGAACCCTAATAAGGGTTAGGCGAACGGTGGGCTGAGCCTCATATCAAATTGACAAGGGCGAGCGTTGATTATACTGTTGTGATAATTATTAACATGGATAGTTGTATGATCTCAAAAGAAATTTCTCTTCGTTCGTCTTTCTCATATTCTTGGGGATATACGAACAGCGTTCGTATATCCCACCGTTATGCTTTTAGTGAGAGGTCCAACTTAATCAAGATTTTATTAATGGTTTATTTTGTTTTGATAAGTGGTTGTACTTCGGTAACCTTATTAGATCAATCTACTCTTGATCGTTGGAATGGTGTACAAACGCAGAAGCACCTTTTAGCTACATGGTCTGGGGTCAGTCCAAGCGGAGATCAAGTTAGTTATCAATTTAACAGAGATTATACATGTGTTTGGACATACCTCAATACAGACATTGATTGCAAATTTAAAGTAAGAGAGCATGAAAACGGATATAGAGTTTTAATTTACGAAATGGCAGGAGAGCAGTTTAAAGATGTAGAGTTTATCGCATGGGTTAAAATCGATTTAAATGAAATGATAATCTACGGTTACCCAATAAAATTCGGTAGAAAGCAATCAGGTGAAAAGGCGGAGTGGCCTGAAATATTTCCTAATGACTCAATAATATTAACTGCTCTAGAATTTGAACCTGATTCATTTTCTAATCAAGAGCTTTTGAGTGGAATGGAAAAATTATTTTCTAAAAAATTACCCATAAATATAGATGAGTTTACGCGCTTTGATGAAGTGAGAATATATGAGTCAGTTATTGAAAAACGCTATACACTTCTTAATTCAGCAAAAGAGGATGTTGATATTTCAAGCTTTAAGGATTCGATGACCTCCTACTTAATTGAACAATCCTGTACTAATAACTATTCCTTAATGATGTATAAACGTGGTATCTCTGAATGGCACTCCTATGCAGATGAAGAAGGAAAGTTAATATGCACTGTGAAAATTGATGGGACAATGTGCAAATAAATATAGCAAGTCCTCAGCTGAAAAAAACAACCTAGAAGGCGTTCTGTGTTCATAGTTATGGTCATATAGTTAACTTATGCATAATGTTAAATAAGGATGGTTGTTATCGAATGATTATTAAAATGAGAAATATACTCAAAAGAACTAGTCGGTATTAACCGCGTCACTTTATCCAGGCATATTGTCTCGTAATAATTCATGCAGCTGCTACGTCGTTGTTAATCCGCTGACGGCGTTGGATATGGTTGAGATGACGATCAGGGGTCAGAGTACTTGATCTTAGAAACTTTTTTACTGAGCCAACTGCAGTGGTTACTCTATAATTCTGTTGATTTTGAGGTGTGCTTTTGGCTTTCAAAAAAACATCTGAACTTACTGTAATATTATTTAAATCAAGTACTCTTGCTCTTTGATTGTGATTGATAATGCTACCAAGTAAGCTTAATAATTAGGTTGAGAACATGAATAACGATCTAGCGAAAATATCAAAGTATTTTAGTTATCTTCTTCGTCATAAGCCTGAAGAAATAGGCCTTCGATTAGATGATCAAGGGTGGGCACTTGTTGATGAATTAATAGAGAAAACGAATGATTTTGAGCTTTCCAAGGAGTTGATTGATGTAGTTGTTGAAACTAATGATAAACAGCGTTTTGAGCTTAGTGGTGACAAATTGAAAATCAAGGCGAATCAAGGGCACTCAATTAATATTGATTTAGATTTAAAGCCTATAACGCCCCCACAATTTTTATTGCATGGTACTGCGGAGCGATTTCTAGATTCTATAAAAAAAGATGGGCTCCAAAAACAAAAAAGACATCATGTTCATTTGTCAGAATCAATAGCTGTTGCAGAAAGTGTAGGTAAGCGATATGGAAAGCTAGTGTTACTAAGAGTCGCAGCACAAGAGATGGCTGATGCAGGATTCGATTTTTATAGAACAGCAAATAATGTATGGCTAGTAGATACTGTTCCTGCTGAGTATATCAATGAAATGTAAGTAGCAAGATACTGTTACTCTATTTGAGCGAACTATAGATAATGCTGTATTAATAAATTTACCGATGGCTGTGCCCAGTTGAGTATTCACCGTATGGATGACGAAATATTTATTGCAAGATATGTGGCTGACAAACTTGATGCTAAAGATTTGGTTCAGTTTGCAGATAATAAACTGAAACAAGGCATATTCTCTGAATGTTTGCTAAATATTTTAGATGAAGAACCAAAGTTCTGGGGTTCAGTTTCAGTTTTGTTTGAGAAAGCGGTTAATGAATTAGGTTATAAAATCCCTTCACTCGAAGAAGCTATTTGGATATTAATTAAATACCATATCACTTTAATAAGCCAAGGTTGTATCAGTCCAACAAAACAATTTAGAGAAATGCTTAATGATATTGACCGATTTGATCTTTATAAAGGTAGTAAAGAAGATATCGGAGACAATATTGGGATCTCTAAGATGTACAGTCTGTATCATGAACAATCTGATAGCATCGTGAAAGCTAATCAAGGGATTTACATGGAAAGTTTAACGTGGATGACAATATATTGTTCAGACCAATAAAAGATCAGCCCGCGAGACGACTTTTGTGTTATTTCAGGCAGGAATGCATCGCCGATTAACCCGTCAGACATGTGGCCTATGTTTGGTCCTGCAAATTTGTCTAAAGCGTTATTGA
>OJBC01000517.1_pt1 | contig 13408 bp, 12 predicted proteins | sample 1590351 | NCBI WGS metagenome assembly OJBC01 (sample SAMN05416892, study PRJEB24817) | seawater metagenome | isolation source: Sea water | place: Canada:Atlantic | collected 2013-11 | reverse complement strand
CTACACGTAAGGAGTCGTCGGCAGCGTCAGATGTGTATAAGAGACAGCTTTTATATCCACCCTCAGGCTGGTGTATTCAATTAACGAGTTGAGCACGTTGGCAGGCATTCGTTCGTCGACTTCCCAATCACCGGACTCGTAGCTTAATCGAGTAAAATAGAAATCGAAATCACTGCTCTGGGCCCATGAATTGGCACCGCGAAAAAACGCCTGTGCAGCAAATGCTATACATGCGTTTTTAATAAATTTTCGACGGGACATGCTCATGGTTTGGCACACGTTTAAAAATGATGAAGATGGCCTCAGGCTCGCACGAGCCTGAGACAAAGCGACTTATACTGCGTCAGACAAGCTGCTAAACGTAAAGTCACGAATTTTCATAGGCGGTATCATGCAGCCTTCAATCCGCTGTGGTTCACCCAGCGCCTCAATATTATTGAGCATAATGATCGGGCTTTCATTGAAACGGAAGTTCTTGATCGGGTATTTGATCTTGCCGTTTTCAATGTAAAAGGTGCCGTCGCGGGTCAAACCTGTATACAGCAAGGTTTGCGGGTCAAGGCCACGTATGTACCACAAGCGGGTGACCAGCACGCCCCGGCGAGTGTTTTTGATCATATCTTCAAGAGACTGATCACCACCGCTCATAATGAAATTACGATTGGCTGGTATATAGTCACTTTTGGTATGTTTTGCCCAGTAAGGTGAGTTGGGCATGTTTTTAATCGTACCGTCTTTTACCCAATCGATTTTACTCAACGGATAACCATTGCCAGCAAAGGGCGCGCTAGGGGCAATTGCATGCTGAGGATTAGAATAAATATGGACACGTTCGTCAAACATCTTCTGGCCCAATTTGTTTTTCGGAGCGTTTTCGCCTTTGGGGACTTTATTGCTTAAAAAACTTCGCCCTTCGTCCGCAGAACGTTGATCAAACGCACGCATCATATTTTGAATAAGGCCAACACTGGCTGCAGGCTCGAGGATAACCGTATACTTACCTGGCTCCATTTCTTTTGCTTCTGCAGAGCCTTTCGATTTTTGAATGGCAATAGAGGACAACTTAGCGGTATCGAGCAGCTTTACGTCACTGTAGTCACCCGAGGCCCAGCCCGAGCCTTTACCATCTTCGGTACGAATAGTGACCGAAAAATCCACCTGGGTAGCTGTGTTATACGCGAACAAACCTTTGCTGTTCATAATCGCGCTCATCTCTACGGCGTCTTCTAAAAAGCCCGCTGCAATGAGCTTGTTCTTTTTAGATGGCTCAATACTATCAAAGGCCGCTTGAGCGCGATCCTCTGGGGTCACATTGGCAGTAGATTCAAAATACGTATTTGCTTTGCTGTATTTTTGTTTGCCAAATACAGGCATAAACTCTTCATTTTCTGGGGCGAGCTTGGCTAGTTCTTCCGAGCGGCGCACTACTTTTTCAAGGGAAGCATCGTCAAACTCATTAATGGTGGCGGTGCCTGTGCGCTTACCAAAGGTAGATTGCACGATAAGCATAAGGTCGCTTTCTTGTCCTGAGGTTGACACAGTGTTGCGGGCATAGCGAATATTGCCACCCACTTTGCTTTCTAAATTGCATTCGCATTCATCGGCTTTTGAGAATGTAAGGACTTTGCTCAGCAGCTCTTTGGCGTGTTGTTCGGTAATTATGGTCATTATATTTTTCCTTCTTAGTGAGCTGCTTAAACGTTGCGCGCTGTGTTAATCACGTTAATGTTATCGAATCTCGTGGTTGGGCAACCATGAGAAACCGCGCTCACTTGTGAAGGCTGGCCTTTACCATCAAAGAACGAACCGCCCACTCTGTAATCTGATTTACCTGCTAACTGACTACAGCTATTCCAAAATTCCTGGGTGTTAGATTGGTATGCTACATCTTCAATTTGATCGACAATTTTACCGTCTTTAATTTCATAAAATAACTGCCCACCAAATTGGAAGTTATAACGTTGTTGGTCGATAGAGTAAGAGCCGCGACCAGCAATATAAATGCCTTTTTCAACATCTTTAATCACATCATCAGCAGATAAGTCTTTTTCATTTGGACGAAGTGACACATTCGACATACGCTGGAATTGCACATCGCGCCAGCTCTGTGCATAACTGCAACCATGAGATTCTTTTTGCCCAAGCATATGTACTTGGTCTCGGGTTGCTTGGTAGTTCACCAAAATACCGTCTTTGATCAAGTCCCATTCTTTGGTTTTAACACCCTCGTCATCGTATCCCACATTGCCTAAGGTGTTGGCTTGATTTTTATCTGCATATAGATTGACTATGTCTGACCCATATTGGAAATCACCGCTTTTCCATTTGTCTAACGTGGCAAAACTAGTACCAGCGTAGTTTGCTTCGTAGCCCAATACGCGGTCTAGCTCAAGTGGGTGTCCAACGGATTCGTGTATGGTCAGCATTAGGTGAGCTGGGTCTAACACGAGGTCATATTTGCCAGGCTCTACTGATTTTGCTTTTAATTTTGCTTGCAGTTGTTTACCAGCAGCCGCGGCATCTTCTACCATATCGTAGGAGTTATGGTAGCCAACGTTTGCCCCTTGAACTCGCACTTTGTCTTTTTCTAAACCGTCTAAATATTCGTATCCCATACCCACGGGGTTGCCTAAAGCAGAGCGCTGTTTGAAGCCGTCTTCCCCTACAGCTGTGGCGGTAAAAGGAGCCCATAGGCGATGAATATCTTGATCGATGTATGAACCATCGGTGGAGGCAAAATACTTTTGCTCATTCACTAGGAATAAACGTGAACTGATAAAGCTCGCGCCGTTTTGCATTGCGGCATCGTTTACTGACAATAATAAATCGACCTTTTCCTGAATGGGGACTTCCATGGCATTCTTTTTGATAGGTGTTTGCCAGCTGACTTCACCAACCCCTTTCACAGGAGCGAGTTGCACAGGTGTGGTTTGAAACTTTGAATTTGCCATAGCGACGGCGACAGCTTGTTCTGCAGCTTTAGCCACGCTGTCAGGCGTCATGTTTGAAGTAGACGCAAACCCCCATGTCCCATTAGCAATGACACGCACGCCAATACCCGCAGATTCAGTATTGGTTATGCTGTCAACGCGGGTTTCACGGGTCGTCACAAATTGGTTTAAGTAACGGCCAATGCGCGCATCAGCATAGGTGGCCCCTTTTGCTTTTGCGGCGTTTAATGCGATATCAGCAAGCTTCTTTTTGTACGTTACATCCATGGGTTTATCGAGAAGTTGATCGGCTGATATAGCCACTCCGGATATCGGTAGCATAAGCGTGCCCATTCCGGCACTACTTAGCTTTATAAAGTCGCGTCTTTCCATTTGCTCTGTCCCCTGGGTTAGGTGTTGTTTTGATTATATTTTTATTACTTTCTATGAAGTTTTTTACGCTAATGCGATTAGGGTTTAGTGTAGAGTATTGCGCAGTCCACTCAAGTCGGTGAGTCGCGCTTTTGTTATATTTTTGTCAGGCAATACTCAATAAAACGTAACAAACCATATCTAGCTGTTATTCATCGTGTTTTAACTGTGTTTCAATCCATTGATTGACACTGTCTTCAAGAACGGCCATAGGTAACGAGCCTTGGCCGATAATCACATCATGGAATTGACGTATGTCGAAGTTTTCTTTCAAGCTGGTTTGGGCTTTGCTGCGAAGTTCACGTATTTTAAGCTCGCCAATTTTGTAAGACAGCGCTTGGCCTGGCCAAGAAATATAGCGATCAATTTGATCTGCGGTGGCTTTTTCAGTTAGTGCCGTGCTTGAGCCCAAATAATCAATCGCTTGTTGGCGGCTCCAGCCGAAGGCATGAATGCCCGTGTCTACGACTAAGCGCACTGCACGCCACATTTCGTAACCCAGTCGACCAAAGTCAGAATAAGGGTCTTGATAAAAACCGGCTTCTTTGCCTAAACGCTCAGAGTACAAGCCCCAGCCTTCTGAAAACGCTGAGTGGTTAAGGGTGCGGCGAAATTCAGGTACCTCTAACTCCATAGCAATAGCATTTTGTAGATGATGCCCAGGGACGGCCTCATGCAGGCTAAGGGCTTCTAAATTGTATAGTGGTTGCTGGGCAGGATCAGAGGTTAAAAAGTATGTGCCGGGCGTGCGGTTATCTGGTGGCGGCATATAAAACGCGCCACGTGACGCAGAGCCTTTAATGGTGAACGTATTGCGAGGCAAGGAGGCGAAAAAGCTAGGTAATTTACCGTACATTTTTTGGGTGATAAATGCGGTTTTCTCCATTACATCTTGGCGGTCTTGGGCGTAAAAGCGCGGATCTGTGGCTAAAAACTGCAAAAACTCTGCATAGCTGCCTTTAAAGCCCACCTGCTGAATAATCTCGTTCATTTCTTTGCTAATACGTTCTACTTCGTCCAAGCCGAGTTGGTGAATTTGCTTCGGGGTTAAGTTCGTAGTGGTGTAATAGTTAGCGGTGTAAGCATAGTACTCAGCCCCCCCTTTGACGCTAGAAATACCCGGCTCTTGGCGGCAGTGGCGCATATAGTCATTTACAAAATAATCGTTGAAATGCGCATAAGCAGGCACAACCGCGTTTTTGATAAGCTCGGCGCCTTTGCTGGCATAGCGTTGTTTTTGCTTTTCAGTAAATTGAGCCGGAAAACGGGTAAATGGTTCGTACAATGCACTGTCTTTAGGGTCTGTAACGATGTGAATTGTGATAGTTTGCTGATAGTTTTTGAAGGTTTCACAGTGCTGCACAAAGCCCGTTTTGACCCCTTGAGCGAGTAAATCAATATTTTCTTGATTAAAGCGTGGGTAGTCTTCAAGGCTTATCAAGTATTGATCATAATCTTGCGGGGTAAGAAATGCCATGTTGGCAGGGGCCTGTGCAAAATAAGTGTGCCAGCCGCTTAAAAAGTTTATAGGGAAATAACGATCTTGAAACTCGTAGCTTTTGGCTTCGGTTTCACGCTCATATTTGAATAAGCGGTAACTGACTTGTTCGTCTGCACTCAGTTGTTTAACGTCAATTTGCGCTAATTGTTCAAGCATCTGCTGATTAAATGCTTCACGGCGCTCGAAACCCTGTGGGCTGAAATCTGCTAATTTTCCTTTGGGTTTCCACGCATCTGGATCGGTGCGAAAGAATATTTTTTCTTTTTGTGCTTCTTGCCAGTGGCTATTGACTAAATCGTTAAATTCTTCGCTGGGATCTGCCCATGTGTTCCCTGAGATAGCCAGTAATGTAAGCAAACCAAGGGGTTTGCCAATTGCATTAGATAGTGTGTTTTTGATAATGCTGATTTTCATTAATTTGATTCTTATTTTAATAAAAGGGTGTTTAAAGCACGGCTAGAGCGCCAATCGGAGATTCTAGGCTATCAGGCGGTGTGGTGAACCAGCGAGGGCCTTTGTCGGTCATGTAAATGCAGTCTTCTAAACGTACCCCAAATTCCCCGGGTATATAAATACCTGGTTCATCAGAAAAGCACATGCCCGCCTGCAGTAGCGTTTGTTCTTTATGCACGAAGTTAACAGGTTCATGACCTTCCATACCGATGCCGTGACCAGTGCGATGGGAAAGCCCTGGTAATTGGTATTCGGGGCCTAACCCTTGGCTTTGATAATAGGCACGCACTGCGTCATCGACTGCACCGGCGGGTACGCCAATTTGGGCTTTTTCGAAAGCAATTTGCTGGCCCTTGCGTACTGTTTGCCAAATTTTTTGCTGTTTTTTACTTGGCTCACCAAACACAAATGTGCGGCTGATATCAGACTGATAACCATGCACCGCACAGCCACAATCCATTAAAACTACAGAGCCATTGTTAATGGTTTGAGCCTGTTTGCTGCCGTGAGGATAGGCACTGGCTTCGTTGAACAAGGCCATAGTCCAAATACCGCTGCCACCCAACTGGGCCTGAGCGCTACTCATTAGTTGGTTGACGTCTTGTTGGCTCATCCCGAGCGCAAGGTTGGCGTGCACGTATTGGTATGCCCTAAGGGTGATTTCATTTGCTTTATGCATAAGGGCGATTTCGTGGTCGCTTTTAAACATGCGACAACCTTGGGTAATCGGATCAGCAGAAGTGTGTTGCATCTGATGCATTAGGCTCATAACACCGTCGAGCACGAAATAACGAACTGAATGTTCGAAGGCCAAGCGCCCCTTTGTTACATTACGATCGTTCAAAATTTGCTGAACTAACGCAAATGGGCTTTCATGCTCCTGCCAAACGCGTACATCGTCGCCAACCTTAAGGGATTCACGAATACTGGGTTCTTCAAAAAAAGGGCAAAGCACGGCAATGTCGCCTTCTCTGGGGATTACCACAGCAGTTAAACGTTCGCTGCGCCACCACTGAATCCCTGTAAAGTAGTCCATTGCGGCACCGGGCTCTAAAATCATCGCTGCCACATTGGATTTTGTCATTAATGATTGCGCTTTTTTGATGCGCGCTTTGCGTTCATTGACTGTGATAGGACGGCTAGATGTCGTGATATCGGATAATGTCGCTGCTTTATCTGTGACTAACGAGGCAGAATTATTTGCTGCAAATACCGATTGAGAAAGGGGGAGGGTGGCTACTGCTGCAGCACTGGCTTTAATAAAGGCTCTTTTTGTTATTTTCATCAGGTTCATTCCATATGACACTTGCCCACAACATTATTACAAAACGTAAAAGAGTTATAGCCAAGACATAAAATTCAGCACTGTGCGGTGTAAGGAATTTAACCCAGTTGCGGGCTGCCAATTGCGTGGAAAATACTTCGATCCATTGGTAATTCGTGGGAGAATGAGGCGTTTTGCGCTATACGTAATTTCCCTTTCTAAGGTTTCTTTTAACTCAACAAGCCATACAAATACATGTCAAATATCGCCCGAGACGATTTCAATTATGCCCGCAGGTTTGAACAGTTAACCCATTTGTTATCTGAACACAAAGCCTTGTGGCAATTTGCGACTTTTAATCAAGCTGATTTGCCATGGCGTGAAGACTACCCTGAGTTGTGTAATTGGCTAGATTCCCAATCCGTGACTGACCTTTTATCTGAGGATAGCCAAACGCGAATTGGCCAATTTTTACCATTTGTGTCACAGATAGAGGCACTGACTCAGCTTGATGATTTTACGTTTGATTGTTTAACACTTAGCGAAAACAAAGATAGCGCTGAATTTTCCTCCGTTCCTGTGCATTTTAGCCATGGTATTGGCGGGCGAAAATGGCAGCAAATTAGCGCTTTTTTTGCCGCCCTTGGGCCTGCGCAACAGGCTGAAAACTATCTTGAATGGTGCGCCGGTATGGGGCATCTAGGGCGCTTGGTCGCGCTTAAAACGTCCTCCAGTGTACTCAGTTTAGAGTGGCAACAGGCTTTATGTGATAAAGGCCGCACGCTTGCCCAAAAGGCGAATGTGCAACAAGGTTTTGTGTGCGATGATGCGCTTGGTGCTCAAAGTGCTACCCACTTAGCAGGCAAAAACTGCGCAATGGCCTTACACGCATGCGGAGATTTACATACCGCTTTGTTGCGAGCGGCAGGCGAGGTTAAAACGCCCCACGTGGTTATTTCACCCTGTTGTTATCACCTGACCCGAGATGCTCACTACCTTGGGCTTTCCCAATTGTGCCAAGCTAACTTGATTCAATATGGGCTTGAGATAGACAAAGACGACTTAAAACTCGCGGTTAAACAAGTCGCGACTGCTGGCGCAAGAGAGCAAGACTTACGCGAGCTTGAGCTAACTTATCGGCTTGGTTTTGACACATGGTTACGAGAGACACTAAACGCCGATAATTACATTCCCCTTCCATCTGTGAAAAAGAGCCAGCTGAACCAAGGGTTTGAAGCGTTTTGTCACTGGGCCGCAGAGCAAAAAAATCAGCTGTTCAGTGCCACAGACGAACAGGTTACTCAGTATTTAGCTATCGGCAAACAGCGCCGAGCGTTACTCGCCCGCTTAGAGGCGGTGCGCAGTTGCTTTCGCCGCGCAATGGAGTTGTGGCTAGTGCTTGACCGAGCTCTGTTTATGCAAGAACAAGGCTATCAGGTTGAAGTTGGCATTTTTTGCTCAGCACAATTAACCCCTCGTAATTATATGTTACGGGCGGTATTCGAAAAGTAGGCAACGCCCTAGTGAGTATTTTTGTGATGATTTATTCATTTTTAATTAAGTGAAGGTCAGCAGTAATAATTTACCCCAGCCTATATAAATATTTATTGAAAATTGGCTTGAAAAAGTTTGGCATACTCCCATTGATGTTATATTATAACGTCCGAATTTTAGAGGATTAACCAGCAATGCAAGTAACAGAAGATAAATCACTATTAGATAGACTAGGCATATGGGCCTCCAGTTTATGTGCTGTGCATTGTCTTGCTTTGCCCATTCTGATCCCTTTATTGCCTTTAGTTGGCGCAAGCTTCTTTGCCCAAGACTGGTTTGAAAGAACTATTTTGTCTTTGTCGATGATTGTAGGATTCTGGGCGCTATTGTCTGGTTTCTATCGTTATCACCGCCAGATTTACCCTCTGTACAGCTTGATGTTAGGCGGAATTATTTACTGGAACAAAGACATGTTTGGTGAAACTTACGAGCCATTTACGATTGCTACTGGGGCCTTATTGATAATAGGGGCGCATATCGTAAACTTAAAACTGTGCCAAAGTTGTCATAGCTGTGAGTCAGAAAACAGCTGCTCGACCGACTAATATACCCCTGACCAATTCGAAAAGTGCACTGCATCTACTGTAGTGCTAGCGTTCCAGCCGGCTTGAAAGCAGACTAATGTTGCGGCTGTCTTTTTAAAATCCCTCTTAGTTAATACCAATTCCAATCAATAATTAATCACTCAGCGAAAATTTAAAAGAACTTAGTCAAGGCGCTTGAATGAAGTAATACCGCCGATACTGTTACTTTGCTAAAAATGCTTTGGCTTTGCCAGGGCCGTTGCTAAAAACACCATCGACTTGCCAACTGGCTAAGGTTGCTAGGTCGGCAGGTTGGTCAACTGTGTAAACAAAGAATTTTAGGCCTCTTTGCTTGGCATCAAGTACGAACGCCTCGTCTACGAAACTTATATCAGCATTGACCGAGTAGGCATTCAATGCCTGAGCAAACGCGGCGTATTCTATGGGCTTACTTGCAGTTAATGCACCTATTTTCAAATCTGGATTATGTGCTTTAATACTACGAAGTAGGTGATGATCGAAAGAAGAAACAATGAAATGATCCAAGGTGAAATTCAGCTCGTGAATGGCTTTTTCAATGTTGTCCAGCACTAGCTGCACATCCGACACACCCTTGATTTCAATGTTGAGTAAACATCTGCCAGCAATGCATTCCATGACTTGCCACAGAGTAGGGATGCGTTCATCTGATCCTGCATTAAGCTGTTGTAGTGCTTCGAAACTGTGGTCTTTGAGCTGGCCGGTGCCGTTGGTGGTGCGATGAAGCCAGTGGTCATGAATAACCACTAGCTTGTCACCGTGTTGGTGCACATCAATTTCAATACCGTCACAGCCTTGCGTTAGAGCTGCTTTAATGGCGAGTAAGGTGTTTTCTGGTGCGTCAGCACTGGCACCGCGATGAGCAAAAACAAGCATGAGGTAGGCCTATTTCTTGTGTAGTTTTTGAGTGTTAACAGTTTCGTACAAAGCAGCTGATATCACCAATAATCCACCTACATAAGTTTGCCAGTTTGGTTGTTCGTCGAGTACGATTATGGCCAGAATAACGCCATACAAAGGCTGCATACAGGCGACGAGTGAAAAGGTTTTTGCTCTTAAGTGTTGCAAGCTCGTAGCAATCAGAGCATGAGGTACAGCGGTGAAAAACGTGCCAAGCAAGGCTAGGTATACGTAGGTTTTTCCGCTGGCATTGAACAAATCTGGGCTAATGAAAAAGCTTAAACAGAAAAATATCACTAGGGTTTGGTAGGCCATAGCTAACGAGCCGCTATAGTGAGAAAAATATTTTCTGTGGCAGACGTTGCGAAACGCGTAAAGCACTGCTGAGGTGACACCCACTAAAATACCTAAAGTAACGTCATTTTGTAGAGAGACTTCAGGGACAATCAGAAAAATGCCAATGAGTACTACAAGTGCGCTTAAAATATCTTGCCAGACCAAGCGGATGCCTTCGAAAAAAGGTTCGATTAATACGGTGATAACAGGGAAAGTGAAAAGTGCGATCATGCCAACAGACACACTAGAGTATTGCATAGCCGCGAAATAACTTACCCAATGCGCAGCCATTAACAGCCCTAAGCCGATGCCAATAAAGTAATCTTTTTTGCGCGCAAGAGTGAGTTTGCCGCCATTCATTTTCACTAATGTAAATAAAGCTAAGCAGGCAACAATTGAGCGGCCGAAGGTGATATCAGTCGCTGAAAGGGGGATCACTTTTGAGAAAAGTGCTGTCGCCCCCAGCAAAATAACGGTGAGGTGTAGAGACCACAGGCTCTTTTTAACTGGATCCACAACTATTGGGTCAAAGTAGCGAAAACATCACCGAGGCGAGTGTCATCTCCAGCGCTATAATCTGCTAACTCAACCATGTCAGGCTCAAAACAAGCCACTATGGTTGAACCTAATTTAAAGCGACCTAATTCATCACCTTTTTTAAGGAAAACGGCTTCTTCACCTTCACTTGGGTACTGCCAGTGCACCACATTTTTGCCTACTGGTGGTGAGACTGTGCCCGCCCAAACCGTCTCAATGCTAGCCACAATCGTTGCACCAACCAATACCATGGCCATCTTACCTTTGGGGGTATTAAATATTGCCACAACACGCTCGTTACGGGCGAACAATCCGGGGACGCGTCTAGCGGTCAATGGATTTACTGAAAATAAATCACCAGGTACATACACCATGTCAGTTAATTGGCCATCCATAGGCATGTGAATACGGTGATAATCTTTAGGAGCTAAATATACAGTGGCGAATTTACCATTTTTGAATGGCGCCGCTAACTCAGGCTTACCGCCTAGCAAGGTCGTTAAACTGTAGTCATGGCCTTTCGCTTGAAAAATACTGTCGTGTTTAATGTCACCTGACTGGCTCATCGCGCCATCAACAGGCATGGCTAAGTCTTGCTCATTAGGGCAAATAACTCGAGCGTCATCTTTTAATGGGCGGGTGAAAAATTCATTAAATGACGCGTAATCAGCAGGGTTTTCCCGCTCTGCTTCAGCCATGTTGACCTTATATTGCTTGATAAATAATTTTATCAATGCGGTGGTTAGGCCACCGGCCTCTGCTGCCGCAAGCTTGCCAACTATCCTAGAAATCAAATGCTTAGGTGTAATGTATTGAAATGCAATTTTTATCGAGTCGAACAAAATGAGAATCCTAAAACGAAAAGTTTTTACCGCCAGCGATTGTACAGTAATATTTTATTGAGTGGGAATGATGATAAGCACGACTAGCTATATGCTAGTTAATAATGGTGAGAAATATTGACAGTGTGTATAGATGCAAATGCAATTTCTCACCCTTGGGACCTTGCTAACCCTACACTTTACTGTGTGCAGGGCGCTGTTCGTCTAAATTAGACAAAATCTTATGGTAGCTTTCGTAACGCAACATACTGATTTCACCTTTTTCAGCCGCTTGGCGAATGATGCAGCCAGGGTCGTCTGCATGCGTGCAGTCACGAAACTTGCAGCCACCAATGTAATCTCTAAACTCTTTAAAGCCCCAGGTTAAGCGTTCCATGGGCATATGCCACAGGGCAAACTCGCGGACACCAGGTGAATCAATCAAATCCCCACCTTGGGGAAAATGCAGTAACTTAGCCGTTGTCGTGGTGTGTTGACCTAAGCCTGAATTATCTGATACTTCATTGGTAATCTCTTTGGCGTCAGGCAGCAACTCATTGATTAGACTAGATTTACCTACCCCTGACTGACCGACAAACACGCTGACCTTGTCTTTTAAGCAAAGCGCGAGGTCGCTAATACCTGTGTGTTTTTTACAGCTTGTGTACACTATACGGTAACCAATATCGCTGTAAATTTTGAGCTGTGCTTCAACCTCAATTCGTTCTTCATCGCTGAGCAATTCAACCTTATTAAGCAAAATAACAGGTTCAATGCCTACATCTTCTGATGCCACCAAATAACGATCGATAATGTTTAACGACAATGCGGGAATAACCGAACTGACGATAATGATTTGATCAATGTTGGCCGCTACCGGTTTTACCCCATCATAAAAATCAGGGCGCGTGAGCACAGATTTACGGTCTTGTACTATTTCGATAACGCCACTGATGCTCTCGGTGCCATCTTTGCCCGGGCGAAATAACACATCATCGCCACATACCACGCTAAGAACAGTACGGCGAATATGACAGCGGTGAATATTGCCTTCTTTATCTTCTACATCTGCGTGTTTACCGAAACGGCCAATGACACGACCAGATTGTTGGTCTGCCAGTTGGTCTTCGCTAGGAGTGCTTGCCGGTTCAGCTAATCGCTTAGTACGATTATGTGAAACTTGACGACGTTGTTTATGGGTAAGTTTTGGTTTTTTCGCCACAGGTGAATGTCTGCATTTGCTTCTAATATCTAGTATTATGGTAACGTTAGCTCGGTCGGAATTATAGCAATTCCGTTCAACAACTTAATTTAGCGCGATTTTAGGAGAAACCATGGCGGTGGATGCACAAAACCTTGTTTGGATTGATATGGAAATGACGGGATTGCATCCTGAAGTAGATGTGGTGCTCGAGATAGCGACTATTGTCACAGACGCCAACTTAAATATCTTGGCAGAAGGCCCAGTACTGGCCATTCATCAATCCGATGAGGTTCTGAACAACATGAACCAGTGGTGTATAGACACCCATGGTAAGTCAGGATTGACCGAGCGTTGTCGCAAAAGCACAATAGATGAACAAACCGCTGTGGCCGAAACTATTCGTTTTCTTGAAAAGTACGTCCCTAAAGGGGCTTCTCCTTTATGCGGTAACACCATAGGGCAAGATCGCCGTTTTATGGTGAAGTACATGCCAGAACTGGAAGAATATTTTCACTATCGAAATATTGATGTGAGTACGTTGAAAGAATTGGTCAAACGCTGGAAGCCAGAAGTGTTAGATGGTTTTAGTAAAAAAGGCGTTCATTTAGCGTTAGATGACATTCGTGAATCTATTGCGGAGCTGGTGTATTACCGCCAACATATCTTTACCATCTGATTAAATGGTTGCCCGAATTGTGCTTTTCTTCAACGCAACGTCGATAAACTGAGCACTTAAGCAAATCAATTTCATATAAATGCAAATTAACCCTTGCGTCCCCAGCTAGTTTTTGTAAAATGCGCACCCGCTGTCGATGACAGCGGGTGATTTTGTCATAAATCATAAAGTGATGCGGGAATAGCTCAGTGGCTGTCTCTTATACACATCTCCGAGCCCACGAGACAGGCAGAAATC
>OJBC01000489.1_pt1 | contig 14177 bp, 10 predicted proteins | sample 1590351 | NCBI WGS metagenome assembly OJBC01 (sample SAMN05416892, study PRJEB24817) | seawater metagenome | isolation source: Sea water | place: Canada:Atlantic | collected 2013-11 | reverse complement strand
TAAAGATTCACACTTTGAGTCAGACGACACAATGCGTGTAATCAACGTAAACCACACTGACGACATTATTGCGCCAATTGTTTACACACTGCCATTACAGTTACTGTCGTACTACGTAGCGGTAATTAAAGGTACTGACGTTGACCAACCACGTAACTTGGCAAAATCTGTTACTGTTGAGTAAAATCAAAAGGTTATAGGTTTTTATTGTGGGTGAACAATAAAGTTTCACCCCATACAATAAAGTATCATCCCAAACAATAAAGTTTCATACTAAACTTGATTTAATGTTATTTTTATATGTTGGAGCTGTGTCCATTAGGTACAATATATTGACTGAACAATTATTAGACATTAGACTTCGTTTACTATCTGGAGGGTATAAAATGAAAGCACTTATGGGCAATATAGCGAAACAGATTCGCAAGGATATTAAAGGTCGAATTGAGCTTCAGAAGTTTGTTGGAAGTGGAGAGGAGTCTAGGGTCATCAAACTGTCTAATGGCAAATCTTATGTAATAACGAGTGAAAAAAGAACCTCTGAGGATGAGAAAGAGTCAGAAACCGCAGCATGAACATTGCTTTTCCCGCTTTCTTTTTGCTTGCTCTTATTCTCCCTGGTTTCATTTTTACTAGCGCTTACGAGCGCAAGGAAAACACATCCCTAGACAAGAAACCATTTGAAGCGTCTTCCGCAAGCAGCTTGTTTTGGGCTTTGTGTATACAGGTTCCTTTCGCATTCTCTATTCATACTTTTTATAAAAGCATTGATTTCGATATCTGTATTAAACTACTGACAGGTGTAAAGCTTGCTCAAAGTGATATTGATTCTTTACAACCTGATGTTGGCCATATTGGGATGTATTTCTTAGTTTTGTATTTTTCATCGTGGCTCTGCGGTAAGTTGGCGCAGGCAATAGTCTTTAAATTCAACCCGTATAAATCATCATTACTTTCATTTGATACTCCTTGGTACTACGAATTAAAAGGTAAGTTGTCATCGGAGTCTTCAGCTCAAATAATTAAAGTATCATGTTTATTAGACACAAAAGAGAGTTCCTATCTGTATTATGGAATTCTAGATGATTTTTATCTGGATAGTGATGGGCAGCTAGATAGAATCGTGTTGTTTGATGTATATCGAAGAAATATTAAAGATGACGATGATGGCTCTGGTTGTGAACGCTACTACCAAATAAAAGGTGAAAGGTTAATTTTGAAATATAACCAGATCATCAACCTTAATTTAGAGTATCTATATATTTACGAAGAACCTGATAACTAGACGCTTTCCCACTCTTAAGTTGAAGCTTTCTATGTATTTACGCTATGCTGAAATATCAATCAGTTATAGCGGTATATTATGTCTAGGAAGATTGGCCACACTGAGGCGCAATATCTTAAGTGGATTAAAGAGGGGCGCGGTACTGGCGAGTATCAGGATTATAAGCCTTGGTTAACGGTGTACGATGCACCATCCGATGGCCGTGTACATCGAGTCTTTGGTTATAAATCCAAACGAACACACCATTTATTATCCGATCTTGAACTCTCCATGTTCTACTTGCTTGAGTGGCGACAGGATGTGCTGCAAGTCAAAGAGCAGTTTCCGCTTGAACGTGAGATAACACAAGAGTTAGCCGAATCCGCAGGTATCAAGCATCCAAATGTTCGAGGTGTTGACCAATACCTTTCGAGCGACTTTCTCGTTGAAACAACCTCGCGAGATTTACCCTACTTTGCGCTACAAGCCAAATATGTCAGCGCTTTTGAAGAGCAGCGAAAAATAGAGATACTTGAGCTCGAGAAACGTTTTTGGCATGAAAAGCAGATCCCTTGGCAGATTGTTACAGAGCAAGAGATCCCAAAAGTTGTTAAAGCGAATGTTGAGTGGATTTACCCTTTACAAGGCGAACATGATGAAGCACCAGACTCAGCCATTGAGCAAGCCAGATTCTATGCCGATTACTTTGCAAAACACCAAACCAAAACCCTCATAAACGCCTGCAAAGAGATAGATAGCGCTTATGGGCTAGACTTAGGAGAGTCATTGTTTGAGATAAGAGCTTTGCTGGCGGACCGTTACTTTACCTTTGATATTTTTACGCCAGTCCAAAAGCTACAAGTTGGTCATCTTAAACTAGGTAACGTTGAGCAAATTCAGGAGGTATTTCGTGTTTCAAATCAATGAAGTATTGCAATTCGAACAAACCTTGTATCGCATTTTAATGGTATTTGATTATTACGTGCTTTGGATAAAAGTGCACGATGACAAAGCCTTTCCTGAGCTTGTTGAAATAGCTGAGTTAGAACAGGGCTTTCAAGATGAAGTGCTAAAACGTGTAGCCGACCCATACAGCGATATTGCTACTGTAATTCCAGAAGCAGGTTCTACCGCTCAGTTAAAACGCGATGAGAACTATGCCGCAATCAAGCCATTGGTAGAACTTGAGAACTGCTATGAACCTAAAGCGCGTGGCAAAGTGGTTAATCAAATAATTGTTGAGACAGGCAAAACCAAACAGTCTATTTATCGATTTGCCCGCAGATACTGGCAACGTGGCCAGATCCCCAACGCATTATTACCCGATTATAAAAACTCAGGTGCCAAGGGCCAAAAGCGTCGAGCTACAACAAAGTTAGGGCGACCGCGCAAATACATGCCAGGCACTGGCGCTTTAATTGATGATTTCGCAGAGAAGCTTTTCCGCATAGCGATTGAACGACACATATTAACTGACAAAGGCAAATCATTTAGATATGCGCACAACAGGCTCAAAGATATTTATGAGCAGTACTTTCCTGATTTACCAGAAGAGGAATTGCCAACGCTCAGGCAAATGGAGCATTTCTACAAACGTGAGTATCGCCAAGTAGACAAAATTGAAGCGCAGGCGGGTGAGATAAAGCGAAAGAAAGATATTCGACCGCTTACAGGTACCGCCGCCGCAGATGTTCTGGGCCCAGGTATGCGGTATGAAATTGACGCTACAATCGCAGATATTTATTTAGTCTCTGACTCCCAACGAAGCAATATTGTTGGCCGCCCAGTAATTTACATGGTGATTGATGTATTTAGTCGCATGGTGGCTGGGTTTTATATTGGTTTTGAAAACCCTTCATATGCCGCTGCCATTCAGGCAATACATATGGCCACGATCGATAAATCAGACTACTGCCGTCAGTTTGGCTTTGACGTAACCCCGCAGCAATGGCCATGTATTGGCTTACCTTCAGCATTCTTGGCTGACAGAGGCGAGTTAATGGGGCATCAAATTGAATGCCTTGAAAAGGGCTTTGGTGTTCGCGTTGAAAATACGCCACCATTTAGAAGCGAGGCTAAAGGGGTTGTCGAACGAGCTTTTCGCACTTTCCAACAAGCATTCAAACCGTTTGCACCTGGTGTGGTCACAGGTACAAAAATCAAAAAGCAAGGAGACAGAGATTATCGTTTAGATGCCAAGCTTACTATTCAAGAGTTTACTAAAATCATCGTAGCTTCAGTACTTTATCACAACCAATATCACGTGATTGAAGACTACGATAAAGCCGCTGATATGCCAACGGATTTACCAAATAACCCACTAGCAATATGGAATTGGGGCTTGCAGCATCGTACCGGTCGATTGAAAAAGCCAGCAGCTGAGCATCTTCGTGTGGCATTGATGCCAAGAACTCGGGCAACTATATCTGAATCTGGGGTCTGTATATTTGGTGTGTATTACACCAGCGCAGAGCTTTTAAAATTAGGCTGGATGCACCGGGGTAAGGAAGTGAAGCGCCCTAAAAGTGTGGAAGTTGCATATGACTTAGCAACAGCAGATCATATCTATATTTATCATGGCCCTAACAGTAATGACTACTTTGTGTGTCAGTTGGCAACACGTTCACGACAGTTTTCAGGAGCAAGCTTTTGGGATGTGTGGCAGCAAAATGATGAGTTAAAACAGACGCATGCTGATGCAAAATTGGTTGATGATGAGCAAAAGCGAGCCTTGGAGCGACAAGTGATAGAGGTGGTAAAGCAAGCAGAAAAGGCCGCGCCAAAACACATTGGTTTGTCGGATGCAGAACGTATTCGCAATATTCGTGACAACCGAGCAAAAGAAAAAGGCAAAGAGCGTAAAGAACGCGCCTATAAACCTGTGGAGATCGACACCAGTAAATCAGCGCAAGTACATTACCTCTCGGAGCCCGATGACGATTTGGACTTTCCAGACTTTTCAGATCAGTTATTTAAGGAGGATGACGACGCATGAGTTTACCCTCTAACATCTTCCGCGCGGTGTATCAGGAGTCTGAGATAGAGCGTTACAAAGGTAATCCGTTTATTGAAGCACTGCCAAGAGTAAGCAAAATAGAAGAGCTGAAAACTAAGCTGGAGGGTAAGGTAAAATACAATCCTGCGGCGGGTTATTTAGACGCTAGTCAGCGTGCTCACGAGTTATGTGGTTTGCTTGATGACTTCTTTCAACCTTTGTCGATGCATGTGGCGCTTGAGGAAAAAATAGCGCTGATGATACGTGGGGGTTATGTTGCCAGAAACATTGCAACTGGCCAACTACAACAGCATCTACAAAATGGCTACGAACGCTTGATGACGGGCGACATTAGCAGTTTTCGTTTTGCCGAAGCGTCCTCTACGGCACGTTGCTTGTCACTTATTGGTTGCTCGGGGTGTGGTAAAAGCTCCAGTGTATTACGGATATTAGCCACCTATCCACAAACGATTTATCACGAGCAATATAATACTTACCAGCTAACCTATTTGCGTATTGAGTGCCCAGTTGATGGGTCTCTAAAGAGCTTATGCTTAAACTTCTTCCAAGAGGTAGATAAGTACCTTCACACTGACCTTACTGAAAGGTACGGTCGCAAACGTCATAGTACAGAGGTACTGTTATCATTTATGGGGCAGGTAGCCAACCAATATGCTATTGGCGTGTTAGTGATTGATGAAATTCAGCGCTTAGGACGTAAGCAACAAGAAGGACAAGAGCGGATGCTCGAGTTCTTTGTAGCACTAGTGAATATTATTGGTGTGCCGGTGATTTTAGTTGGTACCCCTAAAGCTAGGCCGATATTCGAACTAGAGTTGCAATCTGCAAGACGCAGTACTGGAATTGGATCTATGGTTTGGGAGCCCTTACCGCAGTACAAAAATAGAATTGATAAGGAAACGGGGAAGCCAAAGCCTACAGAGTGGCGATTATTGACTGATAAGCTTTGGCAGTACCAGTGGCTTATTCACCGCGATGAACCGCTCACCGAAGAGATCCGAAATACGTGGTTTGAGTTATCCCAAGGTGTGTTAGACATTGTGGTTAAGTTATTTGTACTTGCGCAGCTACGCGCCATTATCACGGGTGTTGAACGCATATCATCAAAACTATTTGTGAAAGTGTATGAATCAGAATTACAGCCTATTCATCCGATGATTGAAGCGCTTAAATCTGGTAAAGCAGGTAGTATTGCAAAATACTCAGACTTACAATTTAGGGAAATAGATAAACGATTGTTAGAGCTCAGTAAGCAGATCTCTGAAGTTGAAGCTACTAAATTAGATTCACTACCTTTCGCCAGTGATTCAGAGGCAATGAGGCTTTACAATCTCCTGCTAGGGATGGGGTGCGACTCAGAGTTATTGGTACCACTAGTTCAAAAAGCAGTTAAAGACCACCCAAACTTACAAGTAAGAGGGCTTATTCCACTCGTACTTGAGTGGTATGAGCAAACGCCAGACGAAATTGAAGAGTCCAAAGAAAAACCCAAGCTAATCAAACTTAAAGATTGGCATACACTATCAAGCAGCGATTTACGGTTTGGTTACTCTCAACACAAAAAGCAATCAACTGAGCTTTATCAGCACTACAAGCAACAAGGAAATATTTTTGATATAACTGCTTGGCTTAAGCAAAGCGTGTAGTATGGCGTGCTTACCTGTGCCTTATCCAGATGAGCTGCTTTATAGCGTCATTGCAAGATACGGTGTACATTCAGGAATAACCTCTCCCAAGAAATTACTTGATGATGTATTTCAAAACCGTAAAATAATCGCCTCAGTTGCTTTTCAAGGGCACTTATCGCAGATCTCCGCTCACTATCAAGGTAATGCTGATTTAACGCCATACAAGCTACTACAAGGTCACACATTATTTCCATTGTATACCTCTTTTGTTCATCCAGATATTATCGAACAGGCTAAGCATGATTTACTCACTGATTGCAGACATTCTGCAGAAGTACAGCTAGGTAAGGCGGCATCCAAAGTTAAAAGTCCTCATTACTTGCGATATTGCCCGTTATGCGTAGGGGCACAGGTAAAACAATATGGAGAGGCGTTTTGGACAAGGCGATGGCAGCTTCCTGGCTTATCGGTTTGCGCCGAGCACGGAATATACCTTATAAGAAGCCCTGTGTTGATTAGCGAAGTACACAGGCATCAATTTATCGCACTTAGTCCTCATGTGCTTTTACACTTAAACCCACGATTTACAACCAAGAAAGTTGCGATGCTTGCGACGTATGCTCAGCAATTCCTAAACTTGCCTGAGCAGTGTATTTACTCGTTACAATGGAGTTGTTTTTATTATCAATTAGCTAAGCAGTTAGGTTTTGTTAGGAGAAAGCGTGTTGAGCATAATCTAATTGCAAACTTGGTTTTAGGTTACTGGGGAGCTCATACCTTAGCTAGTTTTTCGCTCAATATTAGTAAAGTAGATGAGAACAATTGGTTAAGGTGTTTGTTTAGAAAACACAGAAAATCGTTTAGCTATCTTCAGCACTTGATTGTATGGCAAGCGTGCTATGAGCAACAACTGGATCTAGCGAAAATACTCTTTGAAGTCTCACAATTACCACAATCACATTACGATGATGTACCTGCGCATATTGAGCCGGTAATAGTAGATCAAGTACGTCGCACAGAATGGCAACACGTTGTCGCTAAATTTGGCGTTAAAGGTGCGAGAAACCAAGGGTTTGCAGGCTTATACATATGGTTATATCGGCATGATAAGCAATGGCTAATGCAATTTAATCAAGACTCAGTGCGCCCAAGTATTGTTAAAATAAACAAAGTTGATTGGCCCTGTAGAGACAAAAAGTATGTAAAACAACTTATTTCATTGATAAATGAAGTAGAAACTCAGCTTGATTCAGACCGCCATACAGTAACCTGGTTGGTTACCCATGCAAGTATCCCTTTGTCTCAGATCAAACATTTAGAAAAGTTACCGTTATGTAAATTGTTTTTTGAAAAATATTGTGAAAGTATAGAAGAGTATCAATGTCGTAGAATTGCATTAGCTTGCATTGATAGTTTAAAAAAATACGAGCAATTGAAAGCATGGCGAATTGAGCGTATAGCAGGATTAAGCAAGGAAAGAACCCGACCAATTGTGTCGCAACTGTTAGGATATGCAGTAAAGTATGAAGCAAGTTGATCGATTTAAAAAACTACCAGACAATGCCAGAATACAGGCTATGGGTAACCTGTTTAAATACAGCGACCGTCTAACATGGGATATTGGTGTTCGTATTGAGAATTCCACCCGTCAAGCTCTTAAATTTAGCCAACTCCCATATTTAAGCAGGCAAGTCGTATTAAATCAGACTACTGCAGCCATTCCTCCTGGCTTCCCACTTGAATTTACCTTACCTGATAATGCACTTTGGCAAATGGCTACTGTTAAAGATTGTGGTTTAGTTAAATTCAAAGCTGGTGATGAGCAATCTCAAAATTGCTTTATGTTTGAAAGTGAAGATAAAACTATTTATCTCCCACAATTGGAGCTCGCCCGTGCACTATTTTTTACTAATAACTATTTTGCTAACGCAGCGCTGGTTAACAATGCTCTCGATTTTGAATTTGACGTTGAACACAATCCATCAAGTGATGATGAAGAGTTTCCACTTGATGTATTAATCAACGCTTTGCCTACAACAAATTGCCCAAAAGTATTATTTGATAATGAAGGGTTTAGATATCTGCTTGCTTGGATATTGCTAGACAGTGATGTAAAGGATTCGTTTGAAAGTATTTATAGGTATTTCTCACAAGAGCTTATAAAAACAGACAAGTTTGAGCGTTGGACATTTAGGTTTGATCCTCCCCAATTGAAGGGTGTAAAAATCTCCGCACGAGGCTGGAAATCATCGGATGGAAATATTTGGTTTATTAATCGTATAGAAGCACTGGAAAACTTATTGTTTCCAGGCATTGCAGATATTGGTTACTTTCATCCAAACTTTACTGAGAACAAGCCTAGTTCTAGCAAAGGCACAGGTGGCACTTATCCTCAATTACCTACACAGCGAGAAATAGACGAAGAAAGCGATGGCAGCTCAGATAACGAATCAGCATTGATATTTTGTGATGCTACACTAATTAATTTCAATAACTCTCCTCGCACCCGAAAAGTTTATGCTAAAGCCAAAGCTAAATCAGGTGGTAAAGAAGACGAAGAAAAACCTAGTACATTATCACCAGAGGTAAGCACAGATGATTCAAACTCTCGTGGCGACATACCCAGAGCCACCGTTGATGGCTTAGATGGTCAAACTGATAACGCCAATTTATACCTTAATAAGTTTGATAGTTTCTTTAAAGTGCTGGAAATATTAGAAAAAGAGCACTGTGTAAAGCAAAGCAAGCCAGTTGTTCGCAAGTTGCCAGAAATAGGCCGCAGTAAAAGCCATCTAATGACTGACTGGTCACCAAGATGTATAGCTATTGTGCGAATTGAACATCAAGGTGAGGGCTATTTTTTGTTGGAAGTAGATACCTCTGATGGTCGAGCATCAATCGCCACAAAAGTAATTTCAGCTAGAGCATTACAACCAATAGGTTTACTAAGAGATTTTATACCAGAAATAGAAAGGCGATTACTAAGCAATCAATTTAGTTGGCCTAAAAAGTACTTTGATGAATTAGTTGGAGTAACTAAGCACAAGAGCATTTCTCATCAACAGTCAAATAAGAGTGGAAGTTTTGTCCAAGAAGACATTAATAGCTGGAGTAAAAGATTTTATCAAAAGCTTAGCGAGCCTGACGTAATAATTTAAGTTTTATATATAGGAATAATATTCAAAGATAAGGTATATTAATTTTATTACCTTGATAGCGAAGTATCTCAAGTTGGTTTAAGGGAATAAGTGATTAAAATGAAAGAAATACCTTTTAAAGTGTCTGCTCGAGCTGCCCGTCTGATTGGTGCAGAGAATATTGCCAATGCTGAAAGCGCAGTGATAGAGTTAATAAAGAACTCATATGATGCGGATGCTGAAACTTGTCTTGTTTATTTTGAACATATTTTCAATGAAATCCCTTCCTGCTTTACTAAACAAGAGTTTGAATATCTTTGTGCTGCTCCTGCCTTTAATGATTTTTTAATCCATTTTAAAGCTTTACCAAAAAACCTTTATGAAATAGACATAACATTAACAGAGGAACATATAAGGCTAGGGGTTACAAAAAATGAGGTATATGAATTATTAGTCAGTTGGTTGGGCAACCTTTGCCGGATCTGGATTGTCGACGATGGTCATGGGATGAATGAAAAGACCATTGAAGAAAATTGGATGACAATTGGCACGAATAACAAAGAAAAATCACCTGTTACTAAAAAATTTGAAAGAATAAAATCCGGAGCTAAAGGGCTTGGTAGATTTGCCCTCGATAAGCTAGGTGTCCTATCAAGTGTCTATAGCAGTCCTGATTTGGAGTATTATCAGCTTAATAAAGAAAATTCAACTATGGAGTGGTACAACAAATGGGAAAGCTTTTTAGAAGAGGGCAAGACGCTTGATAATGTTAAGGCTCGCCTTGGTTATGGTGCATTAGATAGGTTATTTCATTTAAACTACTTGCCAAATGAAATTTTCACAAATGAACTCGACTTCAAATTTAAAAATCATGGTGTAATTATTTGCTGTGATTATAATAAAGAAAATTGGCATAAAGAAAGACAAAAGAGGCTCTGTGACAGCCTAGAAACTCTAATTCCTCCAACGGAGAAAGATAATTTTTCTTTATTTTTTGTTTCGAATAAATTTAGTGATCTTAGTAAAAAAGTATCCTCTGCTGTTAATACAAATTACGATTACAAGGTCAATGCGTGGTTGAATGATGATCATTCCGTTATTATAGAGATTGATCGTAATGAGTTTGAAGTATCTGAATTTCCAGAAGAGTTTTATAAATCAGAAAGATTTAAAAATTTAGATACTTCAGTTGATGATTTTAAAAAAGGTATAAAAACTCACGAGTTAACCCTGAAGAACCTTTTTCCGAAAATAGATGAGTTTAAATCAATAGGTAGCTTCTCTCTCAGTTTTTACTTTTCTAAGCAAAGTACTCCAGGCGCAAATGATCGTGATAAGTTTTTTTATAAATCATATGATGTTTCCACGAGAAAAAACTGGAAAGATACTTTCGGCGGAATTAGAGTTTTTAGAGATAACTTCCGTGTTAGGCCGTATGGTGAACCTGGTGCGGCAAAAGATTGGCTTGGATTAGGTGATAGGTCCGCAAGCAGTCCGGCTGGTATTGGTAATCAAGATGGCGGGTGGAAGGTAAGGCCAAATCAAATATCTGGGGTTGTTAATATATCGCGAGTAAAAAATCCAAATCTTGCAGATAAATCAAGTCGTGAGGGGATCCAAGAAAATGATGAATTTGCACAATTTAAATCTGTTGTTACAAAAATAATAGCTATTTTTGAAAATGATCGAGCAGAAATTGGCGCTGAACTAAAAGCTATTTATGATCGTAAAAATGAAGAGGCTATTAAAGAAGAGCAAGCTAATACGATTTCTAAACAGGTGTTAGAAGACTCGAATAATGCTAGTCGAAATACAAGTGATGAAGAAGCAAACCCGGCACAAGATAATTTAAAGCTCCTAGCTTCTCAATATGAGAAGAAAAAAGAACAATTGGAAGAGTTAATGGAGGAGCAAAAAATTCTGAGGAGTTTAGCGACTATTGGGACTATTAGCTCTTCTTTTAGTCACGACCTTAAGCTTTTACATGGAAAGTTAATAAAAAGGTTCATCCCAGTTCAAAAAGTTTTAGAACTGAGTCATCAATATTCTGTCGATAATGGCCTGCAATTTACTGAGGGGTTACATGACTCATTAGAGCGTGTTGAGATGTTCAAGAACCAAGATAATTCAATGAAAGATTGGATTAATTTCTCACTTTTAGGTGTTAAAAAAGATAAAAGAAGAAGACGTAAAATTTATTTCGAACATTACTTAAAACAATTGAAAAAAGTATGGACAAAAAAGTTCGATGATAGAGGTGTCGAATTTGATATTGATATAGAACCCCAGGATACAGCTTTAAAGTGCTTTGAAATTGATTTGGATTGTATATTTAATAATTTAGTTGTAAATAGTGTTGAAGCCTTTTCTCAAAAAGATGCTCCCTCAATTAGGAAAATAAAGATAGAAGTAAGAAGTAGTGATAAGAATATTATTTTCTTTTATTCGGATTCTGGACCAGGTTTGTCAAAAGATATAGTTAATCCCCAACGCATTTTTCAATGTTTTTTTACTACAAAAATTAATGAACATAGTGGTGAAGATGAAGGGACAGGTATTGGAATGTGGATGGTGAAAAGCACTATTAACGAATATAAAGGAAGTACAAAGCTACTACTAAATAGAGGTGGATTTGGACTAGAGATACAAATTCCGAAAAATATATAAAAGGTAGAAAATGGACCCTAAGTTTAAAGTGATCTATGTTGATGAAGATCCTGACGCAAGAAAAGAATTTGAACTAAATTTTGTCAATAGAGAACAATGTAATCTTATTATTGTTCACCCTAAATTTCAACTTGATGAGATGGTTGATTTCATCATAGATGAAGCTCCTGAAGCTGTAGTTTCAGACTTTCGATTAAAAGATAAGGAACCTCGTGTAAAGTACGATGGTGTTGATTTAATTAAAGAACTTAAAAGTATTAAAACAAAGCTCCCTTGTTTTGTTTTAACAAGTTACGAAGGCGAAGCAATCAATGTTACTTTAGATGTTAATTGGGTTCATGATAAAGAAGAAATACATGAAGATGAGAATGATCGGCCTGTTTTTAGTCAGAAAGTTCTTCAACAAATCCATGTGAATAGAGGTTTATTAGATGACTTACTTAACAAGCAGCAAGCGCTTGCTATTAAACTACGGGAAAGTCAATTAACAGTAAAAGAAGAACGAGAGTTAGTTGAATTAAGTAACGAGATAGAATTGTTTGTTTTTGTCGACAAGTCAATCCCATATGAAATAAAATCCTATGATGGTTTAGCTAAGCTAGATTCTCTAGTTTCATTATCAGATCGGCTTTTAAAAGAAATAGACAAAAACTCGGTAAAATAGAAAGGATTCTCAATGTTATTAAGGCGAAAAGTTCCACAGAGACGGGATGGGCTTAAACAATATGCGTCTCATCGAAGTTATAAACCCTATTTAAGAGAAGACTTCAATAAGCGTTGTGGTTACTGCGATGCTGACGATAAGTTTTTAGGGGCAAGCTCGGCGTTTCATGTAGACCATTTTGCCCCTCAAAGATTTGAAGAGCGAAGAACTGATTACACTAACCTAATATACTCTTGTCGTTATTGTAATGGCTCAAAGTCCGACTATTGGCCATCAGATTGCCCCCAAACCTCAGTTTTAAAAGAAGAAGGTATAATAGATCCTTGTGAAAAAAAATATGATGAGCATTTAGCTAGAAATGACAAAGGGTATATTTTTCCACTCACAAGCTTAGGTGCTTTTATACATAAGCTTTTGAAATTAGGGCTAGCACGGCACAGTGTATTGTGGAAACTTCAGCACATAGAGGCAAATTTAGATAAAATGGATGCTCAGAAAGAGTCGCTATCAATTGAGCAGTTTCAGATATATCAAAAGTTGTCTTCAGAATATAGAAGTTTGATAGCTTATATTTGCGAATACGGAAATAAATAAAAGCATAACGTATTATATGCCTTTTGTAAGTCAACTTTAAAACATAGAGCAAAATTGGTAACTCAAAAAGTTAATTTATCTGCAGACAATACCTATACAATTACTGTAATATCTAAAAACACATCTTAGGTTATTTTATCAAGTAAATACTTGTTCGAATAATGAGCGCAAGGATTTAATTTAAAAGTGAATAAAAAGAGCGGCTCTTATTACACTCCAGCTAATTTAGCTAATTTCATGGTTAAGTATGTACTGGAAAATAACTTTACTTCTAATGAGCCAATTCATATCCTTGAGCCTAGCTGTGGTGATGGCGCCTTTCTGAAAGCCATTAGCCAAAACTTCTCTGAAAAAAGTATATTTATTGATGCGATTGATCTTGATTCTTCAGCTATAGAAGAGACAAATAAATTGGTAAGTACGCTTTATGGTGAATATACAGTCACTAACACAGACTACTTAAATTGGAGCGTTAAAGCCGAAAAGCGATATAACTTAATCATTGGTAACCCCCCTTATATTTCCAAAAAGCTATTAACAGAAGACCAAAAAGAAAGTTGTAAAAAAATACATGCAAAAAATGGTGATTTTGGTACTGAAATTCATAACATATGGACTTCATTCTTATGTGATGGAGTTGAAAGGCTTACTTCCGATGGAACATTGGCCTTTGTTTTACCTGCTGAGATGCTAAAAGTAAAGTTTGGTGAAAAAATTCAAAGAGCATTACTTAAATCATTTAAACGCATTGAAATTTTTACGTTTTCAAAGAATGTATTTCCAAACATTGAGCAGGACACTGTTATTCTTTTTTTGTATAAGAAAAGCAACCAAGAAGGATTATATTTTACAACAATACATGACTCCAATTGTTTAATAAATAATAGATTTAAGCTTAAGAGGAAACGCTCACTTGAAGCCATGAAATTAAAATGGAGTGCTTACCCATTAATGGAGAAGCAAATCAACAGTGTAGTGAGCCTTAAGAAAAAACTACCGCCAATAATTTCTTATTGCGAAACTATTCCTGGAATTGTTACTGCTGCAAATGACTATTTTATTGTAAGTAAGTCAGTAGTGGATGAATTTGAACTAGAAAGTTTATCAAAACCTATTGTACAAAAAGGAGTTTTTGTTAATGGATGCGTGAGCCTTAGTAACTGTCTCTTATACACATCTCCGAGCCCACGAGACAGGCAGAAATCTC
>OJBC01000478.1_pt1 | contig 14452 bp, 12 predicted proteins | sample 1590351 | NCBI WGS metagenome assembly OJBC01 (sample SAMN05416892, study PRJEB24817) | seawater metagenome | isolation source: Sea water | place: Canada:Atlantic | collected 2013-11 | reverse complement strand
GATCTACACGTAAGGAGTCGTCGGCAGCGTCAGATGTGTATAAGAGACAGACGCAAGAAAAAGCGGAATTGAAACTGCTTATCAACGACAATTCTTTCTTCCTATTACACGGCTATAAGCTGGCTGAAGATCAAAACATCTGCAGCTCAACGATTGCCGGAAAGTCACTATTGACGGCAACGGTTACCGACGACAGTAAGCTTCGCGCATTTTTAAGAGGGCTAGGAAGTAATATTGAAGTTCTTGAGCCCTTATCGCTTAGACGTTACTTTACAGGCTTGTCGGAAAGCCTCTACCAGACTTACTGCAATTAATATAACAACGCGCGTTTTAGCGTTGATTATTCGGGCTGGCGAAGCGTTATTCTCTAGCCTTTTCCTTTTAGCCTCACGAAAGTCGGGGTATCTAGATACTCGCTTTTACCATTATAGGGTTGAGATAGTCTTGGTCGCTTCATCTCTACTATCTTTTCAGAAGAAGGTTCGCTTTGCGCATCAGGTGGAATGCCTGTCGCAATAACCAACACCTCAGCAAAGTGGGGAAGTTCTTCCGAGATAGTTACGCCACTAATAATCAATGCTCGAGAGCTGTCTATCAAGGTTTGTAGCTCAGCCAGCATACTTTCGTACATTGCAAGGCTGGGCTCTTGTTGACAAGATAGCTGAACTATTACACCTTGCGTGCCTTTAATATGGTTGGTTTGTACTAAAGGGTTCTTCAAAGCATGCGTTAGTGCATCACAAAGTGTTTCATCACTGTGCGCCACGCCAACGCCTAAGGCGGTATCACCTTCAAGTGATAGAATATGGCTGAAATCGTTGATATCAACATTGATGTAACCCGTGCTGGTTAGCATAGTAATGATGGATTCAACAATTCGCTGCATTTGCGTGTCACAATGCCGGAAGGCGCTAATAATGCCCACGGTTGCATCAAGCGCGGTGATAAGTGCATCGTTTGAAAGCACCAGGGTCGCGTTGGCTTTGCGCTTAATTTCTTCAAGGGCGTGATAGGCTATTTCTTTGCGTTTATCCCCTTCAGATTTAAAGGGCAGGGTAACAAAGCAAAGGGCATCTATTCCCATTTCTGATGCTAAATCTAACAACACTGAAGTGGCACCGCTGCCGGTTCCTCCTCCAAGCCCTGCTATCACTATAATGAGGGTGTCGTCGGCGATCAGGGCTTTTAATAACTCAATACTATGTTCGGCGGCATGTTTAGCCACTTCAGGGTTGGCGCCTGCGCCGAAACCTTTTGTGGTGTGCTCGCCAATCAACACAACTTCATGCTTTGTTGAATGTTCTTGAGATTGTTTATGTGAAAGGTTTTGACACTGGTTTAGCGCAGAAATATCGGTATTAATCGAGCTAAACCTAATGGTGCTGTGCGCTGAAGCGGAAGACATATTGCTAATTGCGTTACCTCCACACCCACCTACACCAATAACGTGAATATTTATTTTTGTTGCGTCTTTTTCCCACATAACCACCACCGAAACTTGACCAAAGAAGAGTACTTAGGATGATGTATTAATGCGGTAAAAACTGACGCACCCAGCGTTTACCTCAGTAAAAGAGCACAGTTATTTTAGTAAAAAAAGAACCTAAATCTCAAAAAGGCACTTTAGTTATCACTTTGCCATCTATCGCACGAAACATCTCTTTGTGTTCTTTCCAATAGCCGCTTATTGTTACCCTTACAGTAATGGGGCCCTCTTCAATATTCATAAAGTAAAAGCCATGGTAGCCAGGAAAAGGCGTTGTGAAAGCGCCACTTTGCTTGATACCTTCACCCCGGGAATACGCCATTTCAAATCCGTCAGGGTACTGCATCGCGTCTTGGCTTGAGGGATGGCCATGAAAATCGTAATACACACCTTCACCCTTGTGGTTTAGCACTTTCCAGCTATACACGAATGTACTGTCAGCAGGCATAATGAATTTATGTTCTATTTCGCCGTAGTCTTCAATATCGATATCAAAAGTTTCTGATTTAAACGGCGTATCTTCAAGATGAATAAGCCCTTGTACCGACTCGTTTATGCGCTCGGCGGTGGGATCGTAATCACCTATATTAAATGACAGCGTTAAATCTTGTGTATTGAATCGAGCAGCGCTTTCCTGTTGTGTATGTTCACTTACCGATTGCTCGGCTTTACCCATCTCGGCTTTACCCATCTCGACAAGGCCAAGTGTGCTACCTAAACCTGTAGGATCGATGCCATATTCTGCAGGCAAAATAGCCACCACTAAAATAGCGCCAGCGGCAAGGGTGGTGAGTATTATTTTATTTAACAATGTCATTATTTATTTTCCTTCACCGCGTCTTTTATCGCGGTGTTTTCGCTATTTCTAATAGTTTTAGCTTCAAGTCTTTTAGATAGCTATACCTTGGGTTTTCATGCTGTATTTGCGTTGTTTTAGCCCAATAAATAGCCGGTAATGTGCAAGCCGAACAACATAAGCCCAGCACCAAATAGCCCCATATTTACAGCGTTTGAAATAGCAGGGTAGTGGGGCTGCCTGTGCAGCCAAGATAAACTGCTCAATAGCATGACAAGTGCTAACAATTGGCCGATTTCGACACCTAAATTAAACGCCAACATGTTAGGAATGAGCCCATTCGTAGCCAAAGCCAAATCTTGCAGTTTACTCGAAAGCCCGAATCCATGAGCTAACCCAAAGCCAAACACGGCCATTTTAGGGTTTAAAAAGCGAAACTTACTTAAGTTTTCCAGTGCCTTATAACAAATAGATATGCCAATAATAGCGTCAATAAGATAGGGGTTAACATGAAGACCTGACAACACTCCAAGTAGTAGTGTTATGGAGTGGCCCAACGCAAAAAGGCTCACAAATATAGCGATGTCGCGAAATTTGGATAAGAAGAAAATGACACCCACAAGATAAAGCAGGTGGTCGTATCCGGTTACCATGTGTTTGGCACCCAAATACATAAAAGGCCAGATGTGAACACCGGAGGCATTGGAGAGAAAGCCTTGATCTTGTTGTGCTACACCATGGGCTAATGCCGACGGCGTTGCTAACAGAAAAACTAATATGCCGGCTAAAGGAAAAGCGGGTAAAAAGGCTAATAGAAAGCGAGTTAATGTGTTTTTGACCACAGCGTTATTCATTTAAACACTCTAAGCTATAGCCTCAAACCCGCGAATCTGCGGGTCCGAGTGGTTCAAAGTGAAAGCTTGCAGCACACGAGCCGGTGGTATTGGAGCTCGTGCACACCCAGGTCTAGTCAATTAAGGGGTTTCCACATAAGGAATAAAGCGCCCTAAAATAATAACGCTAGTCCACAAGAATAGTGATATCCAAGCTACCACCTGCGCATTTTTATCTAGTTGCGCCGGGGTATTCAACGCACGCGCAGACATCGGCATAGTGGCCATTTGCGGTTTAACTCGTATTACAAAATACAGCGTGTTAAGCCCCGCCAATATTATGCATCCCATTTTGGCCCAAAACGCAATATTCACAAGGTACCTATCGGCATCGCCCACAACAAAGAGCAAGCCTGAAATCACATTGATGGCAAAACCAATTAACGCCCAACGTAAGAATACGTCAACCTGCTTGATGGGCAAAGCCTTAGCAAAGCCTACCATTCTTAAATCAACCACAAGCAGCGAGCCAAAAAGCAGACTCAGCCCTAGAAAATGTGCCATTTCTAATGTTGGAAATACGACGGCATTGTCCATAACAAAACTGTTGATAGGGCTAGCATTAAGGGTATCGATAACCCACGAAAGTAACGAATTCATAGGTAACCTCCTTAAGACATGTAGCCAATTAATCGGCCAGCAATAATTGCGGCCACCCAACTGACCATGGCAATGGCAGCAAGTTTTTTATGCTTAGCCGACACGCTGTCAGTTTGTTTAATACAAATAATGACTAACCGCCATGTCAGCACAAGGCCTGCAACAACCAAAAGAATTTTAATCCGAAATGCCCAATTAAAATAAAGCTCTGATGCATTTCCACAAAATAGCGCCACACCGGAAACGAAATTAATGCCAAACCCAATTAAGGCAATATTCCAATAACTTGCCATTGCAGTAACCGGAATAACTGAAGCGAAGCCAAGCACCCGAAGGGTTAGCATTAATGCTATGCCCACCATAGTAGCCATCCCTATTGCATGTAACGACAGCACGATAGGGTAGCCCCATTCGGTAGTTGATATGGTTTGACCTACTTTTGAGTCTTCAAGCTTGTACAGCGAACTCATAACAGATTGACTGTTTGCATTGCTGTTTTTTAAATTGCCATTTCCTGTATTTTTGTTGTCGAGTGTTGTGGCGCTAATATCAAGATTACCTGAGCCTCGTTCGGCAGTAAGGTCGTCACAGTCATAAGGTTGATAGCTGTCTTTTGTGAGAGTTACTTCATCAGACCCCGTCATTGGCGCTTTAAGGTAAAGCGGATCGGTCAGGGTATATTCACGTTTTAACACCGTGCCGTCTACGTTTAATGAAAAGCGCTCAACAACAACCAATGCTGTGCTATTTTTGGCCGGTGACGGTGGCCCGCCATTGCCTCTTGGGCCTGCTGGAGGACCTTTTTTACCATCAGGTGCGCCTTCAGGGCGTGGAGGACGATTGTTTCCTTGAGGGCTCCCCATACTAGCCCCCATACTAGTCCCAGTGTCAGCATCGTCAGGCTTTCCACCAGGACTGCCGCCTGGCTTTCCACCAGGACTGCCGCCTGGCTTTCCACCAGGGCTTCCGCCCATGGGCGCCATTATCCAACCCTCATCAAACCCAGTGGTGGTAACGACTAAGGTATTTCCTTCCCATACACCGGTTGAAAATCCTGCACGATTGGGCTCATATTCTTCGGGCATCTTAGTACCATCTAAATAAATGGTACGTGTCAGACTCATAAATCCGTAAGTCAGGTTTATCTGAGTGCTAGACTGTTCAATTTTATTAACCATAAGATCGAACCACCAATCCATGATGATATTAGTCGGTTCACATTGGTATCTAGGGTTTTCATCTTGAGTCGCCCCTTCTACCGCCAAAGCACCTGCATCAGTTAACTGTGCAAAAGCGCCGCCACCGCCAGGTCTGCTACCTTCTTTGCGCACCATTGCCCAATTTCCTGCTAGATTTGGTCTTCCATCAGCGCGAATAGTTTCGCGTTCAACGGTAACGTCACTGTCAACAGCTGATGCGGTACTTGCGCCGTTAACAAGGCTCCCGTTATCATCAAACACACTATTTCGGTTAGCGGTTACGCCATTTTCGAAAGTAATTTGCTGCATATAACATGTAGTGGGGTCGTTTCTATCTGGAGAGCCTAAAATGGTGATAGCACTGCCTGCTTTGAATTGCTCTGTGTTCCATCCTCTACGTTTGAGTAACGAGCCTGACTGTAGCTCACAACGCATATTTGTTACGCTGCCATCTTCGTTCGTAACATCGAAATACACATAGGCATGCGGGTTAACTAACCGTACTCGAGTAATCTCGCCAGACAACTCAATCGTTTTATTCGTTTCAAATTGACCGCTACTTCCATGATGGGCGAAGGCCACATTCGGTAAAATAAGCGCTACAAGTACACATAGGCATCGTAGATTCCACATTGGTGTTGATTCCTTCCCACTTAAAAAATGTAAATAATGCGAGCCGTTCCTCGCCTACTGAGTATCAATGAAAAAAGCAGTGATGCTAGTAATGTAAAGATCATAAAGTAAACTCGCAACGCTCGCCATTGACGAAATGTAAAGACTGGTTAAATACTTTCAAAAGCTCGGCCTCAAAGCGGTTGCTGTCATCACAAATGATTTATCAGCCATTGTGATTGACTATTATCTTCATTTTCAAAATTCTGTTTATACCTGTATCCCATTTATCTCTTGTCCTTAAAAAACTATATTCCCTCGCATCGGGGAAACCTATACCATTTTTTAAGGAGTGCTTTATATGGCTATAGCCACAGTAAACTATCATGTGAAAAGTAACGAAGTTCAGGCATTTCATTTCGATGTTAATGGCGTTGTTGGGAATTTGATTTCGCCTGAATTAATTTCAGTCAAAGTGCCGGTTACTGATATACGAAAAAAAAACTATTCAGTGAATTTCAATAAAGATGGGATCACTTTTATAAACGCACCAACAAAGGTACATGGGTTCGATGAGTCTGAAGCGTGGGCGAGTGACTATGAAAGTGAGCTTACTGCCATTCTGCAGCAACAGATAAAAGCAAAAGAAGTCATTGTATTCGACCACACAGTACGAATCGACGACCCAAATGCAACACGAAGACCTGCCCGCAACGTTCACAATGACTATAGTGAAGGTGGGGTAGAAAAGCGTTTGTTGGATATTTTAGGTGCCCAAAAAGCGCAAGAGTTTCAGCAAGGGCATTTTGGGTTTGTTAATGTATGGCGCCCAGTGGAATACACGATACCTTCATCCCCTTTAGGGTTTATCTGCCCACGCTCGATGCAAGAAGATGACTGGATGAACATCGAATTGGAATACCCCGATCGCAAAGGTCAAATATTAGGGGTAGCGGAAAATAGAACCCACGAATGGTTCTATCAATCTGATATGACACCCGAAGAAGCGATTATATTTAATATCTATGATAACCGTGGAAGGCCACATTTGGCGCATAGCGCACTCGATATGGAAGGCGATACTGCTGTGACGAAACCACGAAAGAGTATTGAAACGAGAACCCTTGTTCGGTATTAGTCTTTTAACATGGTACAGAGCGCACTTCAGAAATTGTGGGTGGTATATAAATAGAGGTGAATACCTTTTTAAGGGTTGAGGTATTTATTCAACACTTCAAGCAGCTTTTCTTTTCGAATAGGCTTGCTGACATGGTCGTTCATGCCTGCATTTAAACAGGCGTCAATATCTTGCTGCATAGCATTTGCTGTTAACGCAATAATAGGTAAGGTACCGTTCATTTGATGGCGTATGACCCGAGTGGCCTCGTACCCATCCATTTCTGGCATTTGAATATCCATCAAAATAATATCAAATGATTGTTGAGATAACGTGTAAATAGCGTCGTTTCCGTTAGCAGCACGAATTATTTGTAGATTTGTGGCGTTTAGCATTGCCATTATAACTTCAACGTTTATGTCATTGTCTTCGGCCAATAGCACGCGTGTTTTTTGGAACTGGGTAATGAGTTGTTCGGCTTCTGGGTTCTGAATGTATTCTTCACCTATTGAATGACAAAATTCCAAAGTAAAGTAAAAGCGTGAACCTTGTCCAATGGCGCTAACAACGTGAAGTTTAGAGCTCATTTGCTCTAATAATTTATTGCAAATATTTAAGCCTAGGCCTGAGCCTCCATACTTTCGTGCCGTTGAGCTTTCAGCTTGAATGAAGGGTTGAAACAAGTTTTCTTGTTGAGACTCACTAATACCGATGCCGTTGTCCTGAACCCATACGTCGAACAAGCAGTGGGTGTTGTCTTTCTGTTTAACCTTAATACCTATTTCTATATCCCCAGCACTTGAAAATTTAATGGCGTTGCTAATCAAGTTAGCAAGTACTTGTTTAAGCCTAAGTTCGTCAAAAATCATCTCTTTTGGAAGGTTTTTGTCGATATTTAGCTTAATCGTTAATCCCTTGTTGCTTGCTTGCGCGTGGAATATATCAAGTAGCTTTCTTATGCTTTGACGTAAGTTATACGGTCCGTAATCTAGCGCTAGCTTACCCGCTTCAATTTTAGAGAAGTCCAGTAAGTCATTAATAAGTTGCAGAAGCATTTCAGATGAATTGACAATTTGGCTGGTGAGCTTTTTAGTTTGTTTATCTTCTAGTTTGTCAGTCAGTACTTGCCCAAAACCAATGATAGCGTTCAAAGGGGTTCTAATTTCGTGGCTTATGTTAGAAATGAACTCTGTTTTAAGCCTGCTGTGAAGTTCGGCTTTTTCCTTCGCTGATATATAAAGTGCATTGGTCTTGCGTGCTTTTTTAAGCAAAATTAAAATAATAACCAAGGTGACAAGGGTTAATGCAATAAAAATCACGAGCCAGCGGGTGAAGAGCTTTTGCGTTTGCTGAGCAGCTTCCCTAGCGTCAAGCAGTTCAGAAATAGCGCGGTTTTCTTTTTCTAATAGTGTGGTTTTTTCTTTTTGCTGCTCTATTTCGTAAACTAAATTTGCGCTCTCTAATAGCTCTAAATCTTCGTACTTTTTAGCTTCAAGGTATTCGTTATGGTAAACCTCGTATTCCTTGTACGCCGTTTCAAAATCACCTTCTTTGGCGCTAATTTGTGAGGCGAGCTTTTCAAGTTCTGCCCGCCATGTGGTCTTTTCACCCACGCGGTAGTCGTCATAGGTGCTGCGAGACTGATCAAGGGCCACTCTCGCTTCGCTTAAACGTCCGCGTTCCATCAACGCCTTCGCTTTTAATCTATAAATTTCGCTATCGTAAAAAGAGGTAGTAAGCGGGTGAGAGGTGACAGTTTCAGCCAGTTTCAAGGCCTCTTCAATGTTGTCAGTGCGAAAATAGGTAGACGCCATTCCATACAGGGCAATATATTCTGCGTAATTAATGTCTATTTTTCTGTCTGATTCTATGGTCAGTTCAAAGTAGGTAATCGCTTTATCGAAGTTGCCCATATTTCTAAACAAAATGCCAATGGCGTACAGGTTGTCACTGACAAGCGGCCATTCATAGAGCGCTTTTGCCTCTGCTAACGACTTCTCATAATACTCAAAGGCAATATCAAAGGACTTTACCGAATGATAATAATCTGCGGCCATGTAATGGTACAGGGCAGTGGCATAAGCGAAGTTATTATCATAAACCAGTTCGTTAAGGGTATTTAATAAGTTAGCGCTTGATGCGAAAACTTGCCCTTCATTGTATGAAAGGATGAGATACGCTATCGCCATAGCCTTAACAGACGGACTGGCTGCAGGAGATTGTATAACTTCACCGAATAACTGATAAGACCTGTCGTAATTGGCATTGATACCACTCATTCTGGCCAACCCCGTTTTAATGATTAATCCACCTTCCGTTTCAGCGACTAAAGATTCGAGGATAGTCGTTACATCATCAGGGGCGGTGTGATGTAACTTGAGTTTAAGTTGAACGTATCTAACGGCTATTTTGGTTTTTTCAAGCGAGGTGAAGTCGGGGGTGAGTAATCGTGCTTCCAGCGTCGATATTACGTCGCCAATGGGCATGGGGGTTTCAGTTTTAACCCGTGAATCTAACGACTCAAGTTCAGTCAATACATTCGCATACGCCACTATTTTTCTGCTGCTTTTTATTAACGGCTGGGTGCAAGGTATGGGGTGGCCCGCCTGTGGCCGTACTATCGTACATTGGTACTCGGGGAATGAACGAGGACAAGTTGTTTCGGTTTGGAATATTGCTCATAACGTTGGCGGCGGACTCATTGGCCCTTTATTTATCTTGGGAATGGCGTGGTTTAATGATTGGCATAGCGCTTTTTATGTACCCGCAGCTTTCGCTGCATTAATCGCCGGTTTTGTATTTTTAACCTTACGAGATACACCGCAAAGTTGTGGTTTGCCGCCTATTGAGGAACATCGTAATGACTATCCCATCGATTATGAAGAAAAGCATGAGCAAGAACTCAGTGCTAAAGAAATATTTGTTACCTACGTATTGAACAACAAACTCCTGTGGTTTATCGCTATTGCCAATGCGTTTGTGTATCTCATTCGATATGGCGTTTTAGATTGGGCGCCGACGTACTTGTCAGAGGTAAAAGACTTCTCCTTCGAGCATAGTTCTTGGGCGTACTTGTTGTATGAGTGGGCGGGCATTCCAGGTACGCTGTTATGCGGTTACATTAGCGACAAATGGTTTAAAAGCCGTCGTTCACCAGCTGCTATTTTGTACATGGTGCTCGTATTAGTCGCCGTTCTTGTATATTGGTTTAACCCTGCTGGAAACCCTTCCATAGATATGGCTGCGCTAATGGCTATCGGCTTTTTAATCTATGGACCTGTTATGTTGATAGGTTTATACGCGCTAGAATTGGTGCCAAAGAAAGCCGCTGGCACGGCAGCCGGGTTAACAGGGCTGTTTGGGTATCTTGGTGGTGCTGTTATCGCCAATATTGCCTTAGGTTTTACCGTCGATTACTTCGGTTGGAATGGCGGGTTCATACTTCTCACAGGTGGGTGTATTTGTGCCATTGTGCTAATCGGATTTACGGTTAAACATGAAATTGCGCATTTAAAAAGTAAAGAGGCGTCTGCAGCTAGCTAAATGATGACGTTTATTTAACGCTAGAACGTCAAGATAGACTGGGTAATGGATAGCCCGGTCTTTTCTTACATTTTGTTAAGTGACTGCTAGGCTCAAGCTAATAAGTTTGACTTAAATGCTCTACGCGTCGCTGAAGCATTTCTTTGTAATCTTGCCGGGCATCGGCCATGAAGGTGATGTACATACCGCATAGCACTTGTGCTCTGTATCTGTCTAAATCAATATAGCTATTAACCCAATCTTGTCGGGCCAAGCGTTGGCAGCCAAACACCTGTCTAGCCAGAATTTCGGTGTTGATATTACCTAACAAATAGCCATCTTCACGGCCTTTTTGGCACACTTGTGAGCAGATGTCTAAGGATGTCTGAAAAATACCTCCGGGTAGTTTTTGATCAAATATTTTCGTGTTTTCCCCAGCTACAAAGGCCGCTTTATACAACCCCTCATTTGCCCTAAAAAGCGAGATAAGTTTGTCGATAAAAGCTTCGCTTGCGGTGATAGGATCAGATAATACGAGGTCTGCAAGCGCCTTTTCTACTCGCTCAATCATTTCAATAACGAGTCTTTCAAAAATATCCGCTTTTTTACCAAACAAATTATGAATGGTGGGCACGGTCACGTCGGCAGCAAGGGCTAACTTACTCATGGTAAGCGCATCTACGCCTTGGGTGGCAATAATATCTCCAGCGCGCTCTAGAATAATATGTTTGCGTTTATTGACGTTGGCAGCTCTAGTGCTGCTGCCTCGTGCTAACCCTTTTTGTGTCATCGTTATTTTTCTGCCTAGGTGACTTGCTTTATATATACGTTGTTACTGATAGCTCAGCATTAAGACACAGTTTATCATTTTTATTTTTGTTGACCACAGATTTTATTGATCGTAAAGTTTTATCACTAATAAAAACTGTGAGATCAAAAATGACACCCATAAAACACCCTGTAGATATTAGTGAATCAATTGAAGCCTGCGCGGCGCATTACGGTAAAGATGCTAACGCGATGAAAAGCTACTTGTTGGAAGGTCAGCGTAAAGCGCTTGCCATGGATAACCGCGGCCCGCTCAAGTTTGAAGCAGATGGTTCTCTTGCCACCCACATTAAAGATGCTTACTCAAAATATGGCTTTTATATATTTGAGGGATTAATCTCTGATAAAGAACTCGCCGATTTAGAGCAAGACATCGAACTGCTAAAAACTCAATTTCCATTAAAAAATGGCGAAAAATTAAATGCCCAAGGAGAAAAAGCACTCGCCATTGATGCTTTAGGGCCTAGATTAATTTGGTCAAAACCACTTGGTGATCCTTTAGGCGGAACCCCTATCGCAAATGGCCGTCATCAGGTGAAATTATTTGAGCCCAGCGCCGCGAAAGATGCTCCAGAGGAAGCGGTATTTGTGCTACTCGGTTCACTTGAATATTCTGACGCTTGCTTACGTGCTTATGCACACCCGGAATTGTTAAAAGTAGCCGAATCTATTAATGGTAAAGACTTTGCGCCTTTTCATGAATGCTTGTTTATCAAAGAGCCCGGGTTAGGCGCTGCGGTATCTTGGCATCAAGACGGTGATACTCACTGGGATAGCCCAGACTTCGATGAAGGCATTCATGGTTTTAATTTTATGGCACAGGTTTACGGAAGTACCGCAGTAAACGGGGTGTGGGTAGTACCTGGTACGCATAAACAGGGCAAGCTTGATATTAAAGAAATGGTGGCGCAGGCGGGTAGCGAACGGTTAACTGAAGCGGTCCCTATTATTTGTAATGCCGGCGATGTAGTTATCTGTAACCGTCAAATTGTACATGGCTCTTTTGCCAATACAGGCTTTGAGGCTAGAGTTACAGTGAACTTTGGATTCCATCGCCGGAGTTCGGTGTTGAATGTCAGTGGAGCGGGTATACATTGTGCTTCGCAAGAATTCGACGACGAACATATTGCAAAGCGAACGGCGGTATTAGGTTATGCCATTGATGCTCGTATGAAAAAGTATCCAGAAGAGACACCTTATGTTTATGCATTATTTGCAAATTCCGATACCCAGTTTGAATACAACAATGATACAAAGGAAGCACTAAAAGACTACAACCTTTTAGATCTTAGTATTTAGCACAGCAGTAGGTTAATCATGAGCAAAACAGCGACAGCAAACAAAGCGAATATCGTCATATTGGGCGCTGGGAGCATTGGATGTTATTTAGGAGGTTGTTTGCTGTCTATTGGCGCGAATGTCACCTTAATTGGCCGTGCAAGACTTAAAGATCAAATTGCGAATAGCGGCTTAACGTTAACCGATTGGCGGGGTAGGAATACAAAGCTTAAACCGGCCGACGTTAACTTTACTGAAAATGCCGAGGTCATGGCGGGCGCTGATTATATTTTAGTGTGCGTAAAAAGCGGTGATACCCAAGAGGCCGCGTCGCTTATTGCGCAATATGAAAATAGTGACTCGTTGAAGGATAATCCTGTTGTCATCAGCTTTCAAAACGGGGTAAGAAACGGTCAAGTGCTATCAGAATGCTTACCGAATCATACCGTCATGAAAGGCATGGTTCCATTTAACGTGCTGGGGCAGGGCGACGGGCATTTTCATTGTGGCACAGAAGGGAATTTGTGTATTGAAGACACAACAGGGAAATCGGGAGATCTCGTCGGCCTGTTTGCCATGGCCGACTTGCCTGTTCAGGTGTACAAGGATTTATCTAGTGTGCAGTGGGGTAAACTGCTCATGAATTTAAATAACGCCGTTAATGCACTTTCTGGCAGGCCATTGCTTGAGCAATTGCACGACAACGAATACCGAAAAGTAATGGCGGTTGTGCTAAAAGAAGCATTAGTCGCAATGAAAGCTGCCGGTATTGAGTCGGCTAAAACAGGTAAGGTCGTCCCTAAGCTTATGCCTTACATTATGTCTTTACCTAATTTTCTATTTAAAAAGGTAGCTGCAGCTACGTTAAAAATTGACCCTCAGGCACGCTCATCTATGTATGAGGATTTAGCGCTGAATAGAAAAACAGAAGTCGATTACCTAAATGGCGAAATTGTTGCTTTAGGTGAAGCGCATCAAGTGAGTACCCCCGCTAATACCGCAATAGTCAAACTCATTAAAGCAGCTGAAAGCGCAAGAGAAGGGTCACCAAGATTGAGTGCAACCACCCTACAACAAGCAATAGCTGCTAGCTAGTCTATCGCTTTTAATCGTCTTGAAGGTCGTTAATATCGTCAATAATCTTGTTGAGCTTTTTCAACAGGTGTGACTTCTGCTTAGCGGTCATTGTCTTTACCAACTCATCGGCCAACGATAAATATGCTTCTCGATTAGCCTTTCTGCGTGCTAGGTACTCTTCGGTGCGGTAGTCATCAGGGTGAGTAAGTAGGTGGGTTAGCTTTTGTTGAAACGCTTCTGTGTTTTGTCTGCTTGCAAACAGTCGGCGCGCTTCATTCTGCATGGTTATGCGGTATTCAAGCCAGTTTCCACGGGTACGGGCGAAGTGAGGAGCGGCATTCGCTATCATCGTTTTTTGTTCGTCAGTTAAGTCACCTACACTGTCTTCAAAACCTTCTTCGAAATTCTCAATTAACTTTTCAAGCCTTTCACTTTCAGACATTGAGTCGTACTCATCAAGCTCTTCTTGCTCTTCGTCATTTTCTTTTTGGATGGCAGCAAACAAATAAATAACTTGGTCGTCACTTAAGCGGGAAGCGAGTTCTGCTAACTCAGGCGCTATTTTTGAGCGTAACGTCATTACGTGTTCATTAGCCTGATTTAGATGATTGGCAATAACAGCTTTGTTTAACTTATCTTGTTTGATATCTTCGGTTATCTGCTCTAGTTGGGCCAAATATAAAGCCAATTGTTCTTCTCTGTGCCAATCAATCCACCCTTCAAGCTTAATATCGAAAATAGCTTCTTGTGAATCGTTAAGCTCTACATAATCGTCCATGTACCAATAAATAAGCCAATCGAGGTTATTGTATGCAAGCTTAGACGAGCACCCTGTCAGTACTAAGAAGCCAAGAACAAGCCATAACTTTTTCATCTTTAAATCCGTTGTAGATGTAGCTATTAGCTACTGATATATAAATTAATTACTGAGCACTAATAGTTCTTAGTAATTTAGCCGCCTTTTGGATTTCGAAATCGATAAATCGCTGCTGAATTTCTATGGCAGCGCCACACATGAATCTGTCTCTTATACACATCTGACGC
>OJBC01000475.1_pt1 | contig 14471 bp, 13 predicted proteins | sample 1590351 | NCBI WGS metagenome assembly OJBC01 (sample SAMN05416892, study PRJEB24817) | seawater metagenome | isolation source: Sea water | place: Canada:Atlantic | collected 2013-11 | reverse complement strand
CGTAAGGAGTCGTCGGCAGCGTCAGATGTGTATAAGAGACAGGCCCAGCAGTTAGGCTTTGTGAATAAGGTATTTGATGACCAAGATATCATGCTTAGCGAAGTGACTAAGTTAGCGCAGTCTATCGCGATGAATTCTCCCGTTGCGGTAGCAGGCACTAAAACCATGATTAATTACGCGAACGAGCACACTACTGCTGAGAGCTTAACTTACATGGCAACGTGGCAGGCAGGCATGTTCCAAATGGAAGATGTGATGAAAGCCATGGAAGCACAGAAAACCCAATCGCTTCCTGATTTTGAGCCACTTCATGGCGCAGTAAATAAGATGAAAGACTAGCGTGCAGGCAACCGAATAGCCTACAAGAAACACGTTGTAAAAACAGAATATAGAAGCATTAAGAAACAGGCACTAGTTAAGGATTTATGATGAATACGACCGTTACCGATCATCCTGTATACCCAAGTTTATTTCGCCCGTTAGATTTAGGTTTTACCCAGCTTAAAAACCGTGTGCTAATGGGCTCTATGCATACTGGCTTAGAAGAAATGCCAAAGGGCCATAAGCACATGGCTGCGTTTTATGCAGAGCGTGCCAGAGGCGGTGTCGCCCTTATTGTTACCGGTGGAATTGGCCCGAATGAAGAAGGCTCAACCCACCCTTCAACTCGCCGACTAGATACAGACGAAGCTATCAATCACCATAAAGAAGTGACCGATGCCGTGCATATTGCAGGTGGTAAAATTTGTATGCAAATATTGCATACCGGTCGTTATGCTTATAGCGATAAATTGGTGGCGCCTTCTGCAGTGCAAGCGCCCATTAATCCGTTCAAGCCAAAGGCATTAGAAGACGACGAAATAGAACAGCAAATTAAAGATTTTGTATTTTCAGCCACTCAAGCACAGCGTGCTGGTTACGATGGCGTTGAAATTATGGGCTCTGAAGGTTACTTCTTAAACCAATTTATTGCTAAGCGCACCAACCATAGAGATGATGACTGGGGCGGCGAATATGAAAACCGTATCCGCCTACCTATTGAAGTGGTTCGTCGAGTACGCGAAGCAGTGGGTAAACACTTCATTATTATTTACCGTTTATCAATGCTAGACCTTGTTGAAGGTGGCTCAAACTACGAAGAAGTGGTTCAGCTAGGTAAAGAGATTGAAAAAGCCGGTGCAACTATCATCAATACCGGTATTGGTTGGCATGAAGCCCGAATTCCTACTATTGCGACAAAAGTACCCAGAGCCGCTTTTACCTGGGTAACAGCGAAGTTCCGTGAAGCCTTGAGCATTCCGGTGATAACGTCAAACAGAATTAATACACCGGAAGTGGCGGAAGAAGTGTTGGCGCGCGGCGATGCCGACATGGTGTCGATGGCACGCCCTTTCTTGGCCGATTCGGATTTTGTACGTAAAGCGCAGCAAAATCGCGCAGACGAAATAAACACCTGTATTGGCTGTAACCAAGCCTGCCTTGACCATGTATTTAATGGCAAGTTAACCAGCTGTTTAGTTAACCCTCGTGCGTGTCACGAGTTAGAGCTTAACATTGTGCCGGCCGACACCAAAAAACGCATTGCGGTAGTTGGGGCAGGGCCAGCAGGTTTAGCGTCAGCCGTAACGTCTGCCCAGCGTGGTCACGACGTAGTAATTTACGATAGTGCTAACGAAATTGGTGGTCAATTCAATGTAGCGAAACAAATTCCGGGTAAAGAAGAGTTTTATGAAACCTTGCGTTATTTTGCTCGTCAAATTGAGCTGCATAAAAATATTACGTTAAAGCTAAACACCAGAGTTGATGCAGCCATGCTTAACGACGAAGGCTTTGATGAAGTGATGGTGGCCACCGGTATTAAACCGCGCACGCCTGCCATTGAAGGCGTTGAGCATGAAAAAGTGATGAGCTACTTAGACGTGCTTAAAGCGAAAAAGCCAGTAGGGCAGCGCGTAGCCATTATTGGGGCCGGTGGTATCGGCTTCGATACGGCCGAGTTCTTATCACACGGTAAATCGACCCCAAGCCAGGATATTCCTGCGTTTATGAAAGAGTGGGGTATTGATATGACCTTTACCGCGCGTTCAGGGATTGAAGGGGTCAAGCCACAGCCTGAGCCGTCTAGTCGCGAGATATTCTTGCTACAACGTAAAACCAACAAAGTGGGGGCTGGCTTAGGTAAAACCACGGGCTGGGCTCACCGCGTAGGGTTGTTAGCGAAAGGGGTTAAAATGATTCCAGGCGTAACCTACGACAAAATTGACGATGAAGGCTTACATATTACTGTTAATGGTGAAAGCCAACTACTTCCTGTCGATAACGTAATTATTTGTGCTGGCCAAGAGCCGATGCGCGACATCGTTGAAGGGCTTAATATGCCTTATCACCTAATTGGTGGTGCCGATGAAGCATTAGAACTAGATGCAAAACGTGCTATCGACCAAGGTACGCGAGTGTGTGCTGCGGTTTAAATTGATGTTTGGGATTTTGCAGCAGGGTTAGGAAGATACCTTAATATTTACTAACCCTGATATAGATGCCAACATTGATAATTGTCTAAAAGGCCTATTCCTGCGGGAATAGGCTTTTTTATTTGCTGTGGTATTTTATAGGTAGCTAAGCGCAGTAAGAGCCTTTCGGGGCTATTTTGGTATGCGGCGGTTGTGTACGTAAACCGGACATTTTCACCTTAGGCTTTCTTTTTGAGAACGGTTAGTAACTTTTTTCGTAACAGTGAAAGTAAGCTCGTAACATTTAAATTACGAGCAATATTTAGACGATGAAAGCGTTAGCTCTTTTGAGCTAACTTATCTTCAAGTCGAGAGATTTCTTGCTTTCTTCCCAAGTCGGCAAGCGGGCGTTCTGCTCTGGCAGGAGCTTGTTTCGCTTTTTTTGCATACGCTCGTGCTTGGTCGTACTTACCATTGTCATATAAAAATTCAGCGTAAAAGTAGTTGGGATCAATGCCATTAGGGTTGATTTCAAGGGCATGCTTTAACAGTTTCTCCGCTTTCTTGTCATTGCCAAAGCTTATCGGCCAACCCGGTAGCTTATGATAAAGTACCCCGAGGCTTGTCATGGCTGATCCTGCCAAGGCATTTTCTTCTAATCGCATAGCATGCTCAAAGCTTTTACGCGCGGCTTTAGCGTATTCGAGTGCACCTAACCCGCCTTTAGCCCCTGCTGCGCTAGATTGAATAATGCCTTGCCAAATAATCAACTCAGGATTGTTGGGATTTTTAGTAACGAAAAGCTTCGCTTTTTCCATAAGTGTGACAAAGGCTTTTTCTTTTTGCTTATCCTCCAACTCATAGTTGATATGAGCCCATTCGTGTTGAAGTATGGAAAGAGGAGACTGAATCTCTTGCTGCATCGACGGGGTTGATACTTCGTTTACGGACTGTCTTACGTTATCTTGGGCAAATGTGTAACTTACAAAGCCCAGAGATAATGTAAGTAAAGTAATTCGGGTTACAAAGGCTAAATTTTTCATCATGATCGCTCCGGTACTAAATCAACTTACTAGTTAATTCGTTAGTATTTTGCGCGTTGTCTATGCACGCACTCTGCTCTCTTTTGCTGAATGTGTGGTGTTTAATAATGGGTAGCTTTTTCGCCAACGCGTTATCTACAATGGTGGGAAGAATGCCATTCAATTTGGCAAAGATTCGCTCAGCAAAGCCGATGCTAAAGCGAGTTTTGTTTTGCTCTACTAATTTAATAAGCGCTTGTGCAACAACTTCTGGAGTATCAACTTGATTACCCAGCGCTTTATTGAGTGCAACAGCTCTCTCGTCATTTATTGCCGTTGAGGTCGCTCTTGGAGCCAAATAGTGAAACCGAATGTTGCTGTCGTGATATTCGCGGTGCAGGGCTTCACTCCAACCTTTAAGCGCAAACTTCGTCGCGCAATAAGTACTGTGAGCGGCAAAACCAATGCTACCGAATGCTGACCCAACATTGACGACATGCGCATGAGGACGTTGCGCCAAAATGGGAAGTAAAACTTGGGTAAGCAACATGGGAGACAAAAGGTTAGTTGTCACCACTGACTCAATAGGGGCACTGGTAAATTCACCGACATGGGTTGTACCAGCATTGTTAATCAGCATACTTACCGGTAAACGTTCGCAAATGTGAATAAGCTTTTCTCGACCTACATGGTGCGAAATGTCTGCAGCGACAATAGTATGTTGGTGTTTGAGGGACTGCTGTAACTGTTTAAGCTTTAATTCATCTCTACCAGTTAGAATGAGGTGCGCACCTTTTTCATCAAATGCTTTAGCAACGGCGTGTCCAATGCCACCACTGGCACCTGTTACTAGTATTACTTGATTTTGCCATTGAATATTCATCATACTTTACCTTGTGTTATCCCTACCTAAAACAGTGTTCAACAAGTTACGCAGTTTGTGCAACGGGGCGTAAACCATGTTCTGGCGTAAGTTCGCGAAAAATATCACCATACAAGCGATAAAACATGTTAGCGCTGTGTATGATCATGGCCTGCTCTTGCGGGGCGACTATTTTGTTCATTAACCCCTCAAAGAACACTATATGCTCTTGGTCAAGCGCACCATGTGAAGTCAAATATTTGAAAGCTGACTTGGGGAGCGACAGCTTATCTTTGATTTGCTTTGCCGTAGCATCAGCGAGCGCAATACTTGTGCCTTCCAGTACAAACACCATTCCAAAAAAATAAAGTGGATTTTTACGCGCAATGGCGTCAAACGCATAGGCAACCATAAGTTCAGTAGCAGGTGCAGGCTGGCCGTAGCGAGCTTCGTTCTTATCCACCCCACATGCTGCTAAGTCGTTTAAAATCCACTCTTGGTGTCCCATTTCCTCTTCAATATATTCGCCAATTGCTTCGCGAAGCCATTCTTTGTCTTCGGTTAATTTCGCGCCAGTAGCCATAAGAAGCGGGACGGTGAATTTAACGTGGTGATAGGCCTGTTGAAGGAACGCGATATAATCATCAAGAGAAAAGTCATTATTAAAACAACGTTGAATTATTGGCACTTGTAAAAACGCATTTCTAGCTTGCTCGGTACTTTCTTGAAGTTGTTGATAAAATGACACTATTTACTCTCCAATGTTAATCTTTTGAGACGCACTGTTTCCAGTATGCGAGATAATATGAGGGGGTGAATACAGTGCGCCTAAAGTGCAGCTGTAATGAGTGATTACATCGTCCCGTTTGACCTTACCTGTTTGAGTTAATAACCCATTTTCTGGTGTAAACGGCGCAACGACATCAAAGTTTTCTATTTGTGCATAGTCGGGTAATTGTTGATTAATCAGTTCAACGGCTTTTCTAATTCTGTCCGTTGAGATCTGAGGTGATAAAGGCACTATCAAAGCAACACAGTGGGGGCGAGCTTCACAGAAGACGAGCGCCTGACGCAATAATCCACTCCCCATCAGTAAAGATTCGATCCATTCCGGCGACACGTTTCTACCTGCGCTGTTAACCATAATATTTTTCTTACGGCCACTTAACGTTAGAACGCCATCGTTAATAACACCTAAGTCCCCAGTTCTCACCTCGGGTGGATAAAAACTTTCTGGTTGATTCAAATATCCTAAAAAGTGATTGCCCGCCACGACAACTTCGCCTTTGTCTATATAAAGAGTATTGTGGCCAAGCGCTTTGCCTGCAGAACCAGGCACATTGCAGTTTGGTGTATTGAGTGTCGAGACCGAAACAGCCTCTGACAGGCCATAGCCTTCATAAACCGGTAAGCCTCTGGCTCGTGCTTCAGTCAATAAGAAAGGCGAAACATGAGCACCGCCAACTGCTATAAACGATAACGACGTCGGTGGCAGCCAGCCTTTTGAGCATGCTTCGAGAAGCACCATGAGCAATTCTGGCACTAAGATAATTGATGTTGGCTGAACACTGTCTATGAGCTTTAGTAATGCTTGCGGGTTTACAAGTCGACTACCTTCAAAACCTCTCGCACTTGCAGATGCAAGCTGTACAGTACCGCCATGAAGTAGTGGCGCGTAAATACCCGCTATATTTTCAAGCAATGTGGAAAGAGGCAGTATGCATAAATGATTGACTTCGTCCTGTTGAAAAGCGCTATCAATAGACTTTGCAACTTGCCACTGAGATTCGCTAGAAAGGCACACACCTTTTGGCGTGCCTGTAGACCCTGAGGTAAAAGTAATCTTATTAGTGTCTTTAGGCATATTCACAGATGTTGCGAACGAAGTTAGTGTATATCCAGTAATGTTTAAACTATCACTTAAGGTTTCTTTTTTAGCCGCCGGAAATAAGGTTAATGTTCCGCTCGAAAGTAGGCATTCACACTGACTCTCTTCGATAACATGTCGCTGCTGCGTCTCACTGAAAAACAGTGGAATAGGTACGCAGCAAACTTGTGCTTCTTGGCATGCAAGGTCAGCTACCACCCACGCAAAACTATTGTCAAAGGCGATAGCAATGCGACTCACATTGTTGTTTATGATCCAAGTGGCGAGGTGAGTAACTGCTTCTTTAAGTGCCAAGTACGTCAACGATTTATCATTATGCTTCAGCGCAATAGCTGAGTCGTCACCGTTTAAGTAGTGTTCAAGCAACATGCGAGGCTCCTTTTGGGTAGCAAGCTAAGGCATCGTTTAGTTGTTGTTCGAAATTTGAACCAGTGATGAGTCCAATTGCCTGTTGATAGTATTGACGAAGAAGTACACTGTTCACTACCTGATGAGTAACTTCTTTGAGGGACAGGGCTATTACCTGTGGTGCTGTATCGTAATACGTACCCCAGTTATCTTGACTGGATATCAGTTTTCTTGCATCAGCGGGTGCCAAGAAAATAAGCGAAACACCTGAATTTTGAAGAAGTTTTTTTACCTGTTTCGTCGCACTAAAGACCACGTGCTTTTTACCAAGCTGAGAGAATAAAAAGAACAGTGACAGTAAAAGTGGTAGCGTATATCGCGGTGAACAACTAAATAAGTTACCTACTTCTACAATTTCGTGTCTTTGCGTGCTAATTCCATGACGTAATAATTCTCCCTCAATAGTGCTATCTAAGTACTGCTCGATGAAAAGTGCGTGGTTGGTGCTGTCAGTAGCACTACATCTCGCACCGGCGGCAGCCTTTACTCCGTTAAATTCAAGTGCAAACAACATAGGCATGAATGAAGTGATATGCGCGTTATAGCGAGTAGCGAAGCCATTAGCGATAAAGGTTTCAATTTGTTGCCTTGCTGGGTAAGTAAGATTTGCAGCAACAAAAGCAAGTGATGTGCGCTGTCTTCTGTGCTGAAATGCCACCCCATCGTCGAGGGGGGTTGGTGCTACCGATAAAGTAAGGCTCATACGTACACTCTTGTGTTCTTCGATAGTATGAGTATTACCGCGCTACCTTAAGAGTACCTTAAGTGGGTCACTTTTTTAGAAAAGCTAAATCAAAAACTTGCCGTGCTAAAATAATGCTGGACATTATACTGGCGTTGACGGGCACTCTATCCATAACAGTCGATTTCGTTTTCACTCCTTACTAACGGTAAACAGGAGCGTCTGAAGGTAGACTACATGTCGCATAAGCAGCATCTGAAGAGATAAGTAACCACTCGTCTCGATGTGCAAAACCTAAAGATAATGCCTTTTCTAAATCAACACATTGAAATAGGTAGTCCTTAGGGGCTAACAAAAAACGAGCGGGCCGCGCTTTAAGCCACGCCCAAGCAGTGCCATTCTCTCTTTCTTTTTCGGTATGGTAACCAAAGTGAGCTAGGGGAAATGGTGAATATAGTAAGTATTGTTCCTTAACGTCGACAATGCCCACATCGAAGTTACCAATGCTGGTCGAAAGAAAACTCATCTGCGTTTGAGCACGCACTAACAGTTGTGATGGGGTGCGTATTTCATTGAGTATCCATACGCCCATTGTCGATGGGATGACAGTTATTATCACTAACCACGATACGAGATGTTTAGATAAATTTAAAAACTGTGTGAACAAACCCATCATACCTATTAGAAGGCATATGGCCCCTAACTTGGTAATAGTACTTAAGTCGCTGTGAAAGCGTAAAATTAAGGAGCTTGCTGTTTTTTCATTCAACAAAAGCACGGTGCCAGTAATGAAGACAACTAGCGAAATCACAAGAGTCACAGAACGCGCAAAATTACCAATCGCTTTTGAGATGCCACTTCGAGAGAGTAATAACCCCGAAATCATAGCCACAGCAGGAAGTGCTGGAAGTACATAAACACCGCGCTTCCCAGGGCTAAAACTGAAGAATGCAACGACTAATAATACCCAAACTGCTAGCGCTAAATAGGCAGGGTTGTCGCTTAAGAGACGTTTTATGCCTTTACCTTTAAATGCTAGTACTATGAGGGCGGGGAACCAAAACACTGGAATAACTTTGAAAATATAGTAGCACCATGGCTCAATATGGTGCCAAGCATTTGCATATCGCTGCGCTGTCTGCTTCAGCAAAATATTTGATAAGTACTGCTGAATCGTTGGGTCTTGCTGATGTGCGCCTAAATAAAGCACAGGCCCAAGCCAAACTAAGACCACACCTAGCATAACCAAGGGCCCTAGTAATGCGCGTTTTTTCCATCTTGTTGTGGGGAGTTGTTTTTTGAAGGTTAAAAAAGAAAGGGGGATTAAGATAAAAATAGGCAAAAAACCCACGCCTTTAGTAATAATTCCCAGACCCATTGCGCCCCACGCGATGAAATAGCAGCGCCAGCTTTCGGCTATACAAAAATGGCGAATAAAGCCATAAATGCCAACCCAAATAAAACAAGCAACCAACGCATCTATTTGAGCAAACTTGGCTTGAATTAGAAACTGTGGGCTCAACAATAGCAGCAACATGCTGAGTATAGCTGTTCTCTCATCAGCAAGAGCTCGTGATAAACGATAAGTGACTGTCAACGTTACGAGGCTTGCGATGGCATTAGGTAAAAGCATTGCAACGCTTAAACTGCCAGTCAAAACGTAGAAAAGTGCGATACCCCACATAAATACAGGGGGCTTATCAGGGTAAATCTCTCCCCCACGCATTGGAATCAGCCATTGACCACTTGTCACCATCTCCTTGGCAACTAAAGCAAAACGTGGTTCGTCCGGCGGCCAGGCATCGCGAAAGCCTAAACCACTGAAAATAATGATGGCTGCAACAACAAAAAGTAAGAAAACCTTACGCTCGTGACGAAATATATTTGTCACTTGGCGTTGTCCTTGTGAGTAAAGCGCAACATTGAAAGTATTAGCAAAACGCTAACTACTAGGCCTGCTATATGAATAGGTTTTTCAACGGCATTAATATAACGTGAGCCACCTCCTAGCATTGAGAAAAGTAAGGTTTGCGGAATAAATCCTAGCGCACTTGCCGAAATGAAAGGAATAAAAGGTACTCGAAACGCACCAGCTAAAGCATTGGTCGCAACATTAGAGCCTATTGGAAATAGTCGAACCATGAGTATTGTTCGAAAGCTGCTCTTCACGAGTTTCACGCGCATTTGTGAAAAACGGTTCTCAAAAACTTCTGATTGAATGGCTTTGGCTATGAGCTTTCTAAAAGGACCGCGTACCAATAGATAGGCTGTACTTGCGGAGATACAGGTAAGTAGTAGCGCTATAATACTACCCTCAAATGAGCCAAAACCAACCCCACAAAAAAAGCTAACAGCTTGCCGGGGAATACCCAGTGTCATTAATACAACAAAGGCACTTAATACCAAGAATACTTCTTCCGTGCTGAGTTTCGCTATGTAAGATATCAACCAGTTTGGATCGGCGCTATGTGCAAGAATGTCACTGGTTACTTGAACTGATAGGTAACAAACCACTGCCATCAAACTGGTACTCACCAAGATACTGACAGTACGCATAAGAGGAAAACACTCACTTTTCATGCGTGAATATCTCGTTGATGGAACCGAGTTTATTGCGATACATCAACCACCTGACGCCGAGCATATCTACAACACCAGCCCAACCTCTATTCCAAGCATTGTAATTTGATTGACCTTCATGGCGAGCTCGATGATTCACAGGCACACACACTATATTGCCACCTAGACGTTTTGTGAGGGCAGGTATGTATCGATGCATATGATCAAAATAAGGAAGCAATAGGAAGGTACGTCGTGGAAGCAGCTTTAAACCACAACCCGTATCAGGTGTATCATCATCTAAAACATACTGACGAATGCGATTTGCCACTTTAGATTGCACGCGTTTCCATCTTGTATCTTTTCTTTTTTGTCGATAACCAATGACGCAAAAGTGGGGACTGTTTACTTGTTTAGCTGTTTCGATTAACTTTGGGATATCCGCAGGATCGTTTTGACCATCAGCGTCTAATGTAATAACCCATTTTCCGTGAGCAGCGAGAACGCCGTGATAAACAGAAGTGCTCTGTCCGCAACTGGAGGGATGCACTATTACCCTTAGAGTAAGGGGGAATGATCCTGCCAACGTGGCCAGTAATGTAGATGTGCCGTCATCACTACCGTCATCGACTACGATAACTTCAGTTTGTTCAGGAGTTACTGAATGAGTAATTTCCCATAGCAATGAAGGAAGATTTTTTGCTTCATTTTTTGCAGGAAGAACTACACTAACTTCTATCTGGTGCATATGGCGCGTGTATGAAAGTAAAGATGCGCAGTATTGTATGTAAAAAACCTTAAGGAAAACTTAAGCCCTTAATACGTCTGTGCATTAAAATTCGTATTCCAGTGACATACGCAATGTATGATCTTTACTGTCACCATTGAGCCCTGCGATAAAGCCAAGCTCCCATTTTAACTGCTTTTGCCTGTCGAAGCGTTTAATTCCCATAAAAGCCGGACCAGCACCCACATAGTCCTCTCCTACATATATCTCAATTCCGGGTTGAACCTCTGGGATCCAGCGATAGCGAAATTTCGTTTTGAATTCGCTTTCCCACTCATCGGTAATGGTTTCACCCCATTCATATACTAAGCTTACGTTAGTAGTTAGACTAAACTGGCCAAACTCTTTTTCAGTTAGAATGCCGGCCTTAGCCGCCCAGTCGTCCGTATTGTGTTGCTTTTCTAATTCAAATAAGGCTCCCCAATCAGCCCAATACTTTCCTTGTTCAGTGACCATCCAACGAAGCTCAAGCTCATAAGATTCGATTCCAAAATCTCGGTTTTCATCGCGAGCTCCTACAAGGTAAGCTTCCAGGACTACAAACTCAGAAAGGGCGTGCCCAAACGAATAGCGTTGCATCAATACATTACCGTTGTCATTTTGACGTGAGGTTAATTGCCACTCGAATTCGCGTTCAAAAGGCAATACGTAAGGGTGGTAGACTCTGTCTACTGTAAAATTGTCAGCGCTCACAGAAAACGCAGCAAGAAGAACCAACAATAATAAGATAGCGCGCTTCATTGTGTATCCTCCACTTGTTGCCACAACGCAGGTATGCGCTTCCGTATTGCAGCAATACCATTGGGCACAACTAGGGTAAATATAAATAGCATTATGTAACTCATAGATGGAGTGGCTTCATAGCCAATTAGCGCGTTCAATAAATGCCCATACTCACTGTTGTCATTGATGATCTGACTACTATCCCAAACTTGTTGTGGGGTAGGTAATATATCTATTTGTTCCAGAAGAAGCGCAATGTTTGCAACTTGCGCGGCAACAAAAACTGTAGTGAAAAAAAACGTCGCCTTATGGCTTAAAAAGTGAGTTAGAGCGATATTAAGCAAAATAGCAATGCTGATACTGATCCCCAACCCAATTGTAGTACCAAGAAAAAGCAATGTGCTATCACTGTTACGCGAGAGCTCTGATACAAAGTACACCATAAAATGCAAACTGTTAGGTAACCCAATACCAAGCACAAGCAACGTAATGCCCACACTCACTAAGTAACATCTTGAAAGAGGAAAAATCACAAGCGTACAAATACCTATCCAGGCAGTGACTAATAGCAGTGATTTTAGTAACTCAAAGCCAGCGCCCTCTGCTAGACGAGAGATAACGCCTAGATAAGAATATGTCATTGCTGCGGTCACTAACAGTGAGGCTATTCGCCATACTAGCGACAATCGTGAAACGCCAGGTAATGCAAGAAGTACACTGAGCAATAGAAAAATAGGTAATGTGTCTCTTAGGAAAAGTACGACCGTATTAATGAGCATCAACTTTCTCCTCTTGATCGTTTACGACTACTTTGCCTACTGCACTGTTTGGGTGGAATTCACCGAAGAAGTGATATTCACCTGCGCTCAGAGGCCCAATGTAAATACTGCCTTTGCTTTTGGCAAAAATCACTTTTTCTCTGTTAAGCGAAAAGCTATCTATTTCCTCGGGACTATCATCGAAATTGATAAAAGTAAGACGTACCTTTTTGCCCGCTGGAATTACTACAACTTGGGGATAAAAAAGATGTTCTCTAATTTCTATTACTACTTCAGTTAGTGCAAATGCACGAGGGGAAACAAATGTTAAAAGCCCAATGAAAAGACCAATAGAAAATTTAAAGTAAGAGTTCATGTTCAAACTCCACCTTCACTTCAAGGCCTCCGAGCTTAGCATCACCAAGCACAACATTGGCATTATGCAGAGCTGCAATTTGCAATACTATGGCCAAACCGAGGCCGCTGCCTGTTGTCGTCTTAGCTTGTGCTGCGCGGTTAAATCGCTTTAATACGCTGGCTCGTTCAGTTATTGGTATGCCAGGACCCGAGTCCGCGACACTCAAAATTACGTTTGATGCTCGTTGTTCAATTCGAATAACAATTTGTGCACCTTCAGGGGAATAATTACTGGCGTTGGTAATAAGATTTTGCAATAAGGTGTACAACATAAAATGTACGCTGTTTAACCAAATCTCATCGCCTTCTAAGGATATCTCTTGCTGTTTGGTTTCAATTTTTCCATATAGATCGCTTATCACTTCTTGCGCAACAAAGTGCAGATTAACTGCCTCTTTTTGTTCTACAAATGTCTCCGGACTGGTACGTGTCAGTAACAAAAATTGATTTACCGCGTGAATCATCCGATCGGTGTCGCGTTGAAGCGTTTCAAGTAGTTTACCGCTATCACCTAATTCTTCAGCAATATTGTGAATATTGATTTTCATCACACTTAGCGGTGTACGCAGTTCATGTGCGGCGTTGGACGCAAACTGCTGTTCTCTTTCAAACGCAGCACTTAGTCGAGAAAACATTGAGTTGAGCGTAGAAACAACAGGTTTAAGTTCACTGGGTTCTCTATCAAGTGCAATGGTAGAAAAGTTATTACCTGTTCGTTTAGCCAATTTTCGAGAAAGCTGTTTTAGGGGGGCAAGCCCCCAAGTTATACCTAAAAACAAAATTACGGCAAGAAGGGGAACACTGACAATAAAAGGAGTAATGGAAGCAACGGTTAATGCATCTGCTAACGTAAAGCGATTACTCAATGGTTGCGCCACCATGTACCAAGAGCCATCATCTTTTACATAAGATGTATGCACGCGCCATCGTATACCTAGAACATTTTTTTCTGAAAAGCCGTCTTCAAAGTCAGAGAGAGGAGCCTCTATAAGATCGTTTGAACTTTTTATCAGATTATCATCTTGCCAAATTTGAAATAACAAAGGGTGATCGTCGACTGGTGAGTCACCATTGAACCGAGCAATAGCGCTATTTAAAGCGATGAGTTCTTCGTCTAGTAGCGTAGTTGATATACCTATGGTGGCGCGATAGCCATGGAGCGCCGCACTAAAGATAATGAGTATTAGGGCACTGGTAAGGGTTGAAATAAGAAAACGACGAATAGACGTCAATTTAGTCTCCAGATTTGGATATGCAATACCCTACGCCTCTAATAGTTCGAATGAAGTTATCTGGCATCTTTTTTCTTAAATGGCTGATATGCACTTCTATTGTATTGCTTGAAACTTCCTCCCGCCATTCATAGAGTTTGCTCTCAAGTTGATGCTTACTCAATATGCGACCCGCGTTTTCAATTAGCGCTTTCAAAAGCATAAGCTCTCTACGCGGAAGATGTACTACGTCACTATCAATAGTCAATGTATGGTGCTTTGTATCAAGGCTGACGTTCTGCACAGTGATCACACTTTCTGAAAACGTACCTAATCTGCGCTCTAAAACCCGTAGGCGCGCCAGCAACTCATCAATTTCAAAGGGTTTCGGGAGGTAATCGTCTGCACCCGCATCTAGCCCTGATATTCTGTCAAAGATCTTGTCTCTTGCGGTCAGAATTAAGACTGGCAGTACTGGATTAGTTTTTCGAATACTCTTGAGTACGATTAATCCATCCTGGTCTGGTAGACCTAGATCCAAAATGACAATATCATTTTGCGATGGGCGAAGTGTACTTATTGCGCTGGCACCATCGTAGACACAGTCTACAGTATAGTTTGCCTTTCTTAATGAAACTTTAAGCGCGTTGGACAAAGGCTTATCGTCTTCAACTAACCTGTCTCTTATACACATCTGACGCTGC
>OJBC01000471.1_pt1 | contig 14802 bp, 8 predicted proteins | sample 1590351 | NCBI WGS metagenome assembly OJBC01 (sample SAMN05416892, study PRJEB24817) | seawater metagenome | isolation source: Sea water | place: Canada:Atlantic | collected 2013-11 | reverse complement strand
ACGAGATTTCTGCCTGTCTCGTGGGCTCGGAGATGTGTATAAGAGACAGCTACTGGGGTTACAACACGCTTAACTTTTTTACGCCCCATAAAGACTATTTGGTAAACGACGATATAAACGAGTTTAAGCAAATGGTGCAAGAGTTCCATGCTGCAGACATAGAAGTCATATTAGATGTTGTTTACAACCATACAGCTGAAGCAGGGGCGGATGGCCCTATACTATCGCTTAGAGGCTTTGATAACTTAGCCTATTACCGCACAGTAGATGGCCAGCCTGACGTATATATAAACGATACCGGCTGTGGTAATACCATAAATATTGACCACCCTAAAACACTGCAACTTGTACTTGATAGCCTTCGTTATTGGGTTGAAGTAATGGGAGTTGATGGTTTTAGGTTTGATTTAGCGACCATTTTAGGTCGCTCAAAAGCAGGCTTTAGCTCCGCACATACTTTTTTACAAGTAGTTGCCCAAGACCCTGTGCTTAACAAAGTTAAGTTAATAAGTGAGCCTTGGGATATAGGCCCAGGTGGTTATCAGCTTGGTGCATTTCCGCCGCCATGGCGAGAATGGAACGATCAATATCGCGATGTAATTAGACGTTTTTGGCAAAGTGAAACAGGCATTATTGCAAGCGTTGCAAAGCGTTTGCATGGATCGTTTGATATTTTTGAGCACAGCCAACGTGGGCCGCTCAATAGTATTAATTTTATAACGAGTCATGATGGTTTTACCCTTGCTGATTTAGTGAGTTATGAGCATAAACATAACGAAGCTAATGGCGAGCAAAATCGAGATGGGCACAGTGCAAATCATTCGTTTAACTGTGGGGTAGAAGGTTTTACCAGCGACTCTAAAATAAACGCACTGCGCTTACAGCAACAAAAGAACTTTTTACTTACTTTAATTCTCTCAAAAGGTGTTCCCATGATTGCTGCTGGTAGCGAAATGGCGCACTCGCAAGGGGGGAATAACAATGCTTATTGCCAAAATAATCGCACTAGTTGGCTTGCCTGGAAAGATTCTCAACTTAATCATTCGTTAACACGATTTATTGATGATGCATTAAAAATTAGACGTGCGCACAGTGCGTTTAAACACAGTGTATTTTTAGATGATATAGACGAGCGTTTTACCGTTAAGTGGTTTACCGAACAAGGTAAAACCATGACTGATGCTCACTGGCATGAAGATACCAGGCAGTTTTTAATGTATAGCTTACTTGATAAGCAAAACAATCATGCATTGCTGATTGTATTTAATGCCAGTGAAAAAACAATTTTTTGTCAAATGCCCCCATCGCCAATTAATGCGCCGTGGCAAATGATTCTATCAAGTGTACATAATGCATCTGTGAGCAGTAATGAAGATGCGATGGTTGAAATTTCAGCACAAAGTAGTTGGGTTTTTAGTGCCAATTTAGAGGATGTTAGTCATGGTTAAACAAAGTGATCAAGTGTGTGTAGTAAAGGGCTGGCAAGAAGGGCCAGTTATTGATGAAAGTACGCTTAAAGATGACTTAACACGGCATTTTTATTATACCCTCGGCCGAGATAAGGTGGGTGAATCAAGACTGTATTTATACCATGCTTTAGCGCTGACTATTCGCGACAGACTTGTTGCCCGCTGCAGAGAAACGAATCAACAAATTAAGCAAGAGAAACGCCGCAAAACGGCTTACCTTTCTCTTGAGTTTTTGATGGGGCGTGCGCTAGGTAATGCTGTTTTAAATCTAGATTTAGATGAACAAGTAAGCTCAGCACTACAAGAGTACTGCACAACAATAGAAACAATTGAAGACGCCGAGCACGACGCTGGCCTAGGAAATGGCGGGCTAGGGCGCCTTGCAGCCTGCTTTTTAGATAGCTGTGCTAGTTTAGCGTTGCCTGTTATTGGCTATGGCCTACGATACGAATACGGCATGTTTAATCAATCGATTAAAGATGGTAACCAAATTGAGCAACCAGATAACTGGCTACGTGAAGGACATCCATGGGAGCTAAGCGCACCAGAGCATGCAAAACGTGTGAAGTTTGGTGGCTATGTGCAAAGTTACACAGATAAATTTGGCAGAGAGCACCGTCAATGGATGGGCTCACAAGATGTATTAGCTGTACCGTACGATGTACCTGTCCCAGGTTATAAAAACAATATCGTAAATACACTACGTCTGTGGAAATCAGAGGCAACAGATGAATTTAATTTAACCGAATTTAATGCGGGCAGTTATTCAGAAGCCGTCGCACAAAAAAATCTAGCCGAACAGATCACCATGGTGCTGTATCCAAATGACAGCAGCGAAAATGGTAAGGAGCTTAGGTTACGCCAACAATACTTTTTATCATCGTCGAGTATTCAAGACGTAGTAGACCAATGGGTTTCTCAACATGGCGAGAGCTTTAGTGACTTTGCTGATTTTCATGTTTTTCAGTTAAACGACACGCATCCAAGTATTGCTGTTGCAGAGCTAATGCGTATTTTAATTGATGATTACGAATTAAATTGGAACGATGCGTGGCAAATCACAACTAAAACCATGGCCTATACAAATCATACGCTACTTCCTGAAGCGCTTGAAAAATGGTCTGTTTCGTTGTTTTCAAAATTATTACCACGCATTTTAGAAATAGTTTACGAGATAAATGCACGCTTTTTAGCACAAGTTGCACAGCAATGGCCGGGAGATGTTGAAAAGCAACGTGCATTGTCACTGATTGAAGAGGGTGATGAGCCGCAAATTCGTATGGCTTATTTAGCTATTGTAGGTAGTTACTCTGTAAATGGCGTAGCAGCACTTCATACTGAACTGTTAAAAGCGGGATTATTTAAAGAATTTTATGCATTGTGGCCAGATAAGTTTAATAACAAAACAAATGGTGTAACGCCTCGTCGATGGCTTGCGCATTGTAATCCAGTATTAAGTGAATTAATTGGTGAAAAAATTGGCCATGATTGGGTTAAAAACTTTTCAAAAATTAGTGACCTACGTCGTTTTTATGACGACAAGGCATTTCATGAGCAGTGGCAAAATGCTAAACGTGAAAACAAACAACGTTTAGTTGATTTAGTTAAGGCTCGCTGCGATATCGATTTTGATGTATCAATGATGTTTGACGTACAAGTAAAACGTATCCACGAATACAAACGTCAGCTATTAAACATACTTCATGTGATTCATTTATATGACCGTATTCGCCGTGGGGATACCCAAGGACTTGTTCCTCGTTGTGTTCTATTAGGTGGTAAAGCAGCGCCAGGTTATTACATGGCTAAAAAAATTATTAAGCTTATTAATAACGTGGCAGAGGTTATAAATAAAGACCCTCAAGCTGCGCCATATTTACGCGTCGCCTTTTTGCCTAATTACAACGTAACCGCAATGGAAGTTATTTGTCCTGCAACTGATCTCTCAGAGCAAGTATCTACCGCAGGCAAAGAAGCGTCTGGTACTGGCAACATGAAATTTATGATGAATGGTGCATTGACAATAGGCACGCTGGATGGCGCAAACATTGAAATTAGAGATGCTGTTGGTGCTGATAACTTCTTTTTGTTTGGCGCACAAGCGCACGAAATTGACGATATTAAATCACGTTATAATCCAGAGCATTTAATATCGCAAAATAGCGATTTAAAGAATGTGATGCAATTACTCGAGAGCGGACATTTTAATTTATTTGAACCATGCTTATTTGACGACATAACAAATGCAATTAAGAGCCCGCACGATCCATGGCTTGTTGCTCACGATTTTGAAAGTTATGTAGCAGCTCAAAAAGAAGTTGATAAAGCTTACGCAGATCAGACCTACTGGACACAAATGAGTATTTTAAATACAGCAGCCAGTGGTATGTTTTCAAGTGACAGAACCATAAGCCAATACAGTGAAGATATTTGGCATTTAGAACCCCTCAATATTAGTGAAACAGACTTAACGACAACTAAAAGCCATGCCACTAACAGCCTAGACTAAATGGAGAGAGTATTATGCCTAATTATGCAAATCGCTACATAAGTAGCCTAACCAGAGAAACTTACGCGTTAATACTGGCAGGCGGTCGCGGTTCTCGCCTGCATGAGTTAACCGATTGGCGAGCAAAGCCAGCAGTTTACTTTGGTGGTAAACATCGAATTATCGATTTTCCACTATCAAACTGCATTAACTCGGGTGTGAGACGTGTTGGTATTGCTACACAATATAAATCACATTCATTAATACGCCATGTAAACCGCGCATGGGGGCACTTTAAAAAAGAGCTAGGAGAGTCGGTTGAAATACTACCTGCATCTCAGCGCCAAGGTGATGATTGGTATTGTGGAACCGCAGATGCTGTTTTTCAAAACATAGATATTATTCGTCATGAGCTTCCTAAATATGTGATGATTTTGTCTGGAGATCATGTGTACCGTATGGACTATGGTGCTTTATTGGCTGAACATGTGCAAAAAGGCGCAGATATGACTGTGTGTTGTATTGAAGTCCCAGTAGAGGAAGCCGCAGACACGTTTGGTGTAATGACCGTTGATGAAGAAAATAGAGTGTGTCGTTTTGATGAAAAACCAGCAATGCCGAGCTCCGTACCCGGCAAGCCAGGTACATGTTTAGCATCAATGGGGAACTACATTTTCAATACAGAATTTTTATTTGAGCAACTTAAAAAAGATTCTGAAAATGAAGGCTCTGGACGCGATTTTGGTCACGATATTATTCCAGCGATTATAGAAGAGCATAATGTATTTGCTTTCCCATTTAGAGATCCAAACCAAGAAGGGCAACCTTATTGGCGCGATGTAGGTACGCTTGACTCGTTCTGGGAAGCTAATATGGAACTGGTAATGCCAGAGCCACAACTTGATTTATACGATCCAACGTGGCCAATATGGACTTATCAAGAGCAACTACCACCTGCTAAATTTATTTTCGATGACGAAGATAGACGTGGTATGGCTTTAGACTCAACAGTCTCGGGTGGGTGTATTATTTCGGGCTCTGCGGTTAGAAAATCCCTGTTGTTTTCTAACGTTCACGTTCGCTCATTTTGTACCATTGAGCAGTCGGTTATTTTACCCGGTGCGGTTATAAACCGAGGTTGTAAAATTAAACGCGCAATAATAGATAGAAGCTGTGAAATACCTGCGGGTCTTGAAATCGGTTTTGACAAAAAAACAGATGAAGAAAACGGCTTTAGGGTATCTAAAAAAGGTATCGTTCTTGTTACACGTGATATGCTCACTGAGCTTGCAAAAAAGTTAGAACGCCAAGCGCGAGAAAATAAAAAGCTAGCGTAACAACAAGTTAGATAAGCACGACAACATAGCTTGCTCATTTGTGAGCAAGCTCACACAGGTTTAAAGGAAATAATAAATTAATGCATGTATTAATGGTTGCAGCAGAAAATGACGCGTTACCAGGCGCAAAAGTAGGCGGTGTGGCAGATGTAGTACGCGATGCACCTAAGGCTCTTGCAAAGCAAGGTATAACGGTTGATGTTGTTATTCCTGATTACGGGTTTGAGCCGCTTGAGCGTATTTATATAGGTGAAGTAACCGTTGCATTTAATGCTCAACCCCATGTATTAACCATTTTTAAAGTACAACAAGCCGAAAATAATGTAAGCCAAATTGTTATTAGCCACCCGTTATTTAGTGAATCAGGCAGTGTATATTGTAATGATGCACCGGGGAGGCCTTTTGCAACTGATGCGACTAAATTTGCTCTATTTAACGCAGCCGTCTGCGAAGCGTTATTACAAGGTGTATTAAAACGCCCTACAGCGCTGCATTTACATGATTGGCACAGTGCCTGCGTTGCAGTTTTACTTAAGTTTGAGCCACGTTATAGCTCACTTAATACCTTACCTATTGCCTTCACAGTGCATAATATTGCACTGCAAGGGATAAGGCCTTTCAAACATGATGATTCAAGCTTAGAGGCGTGGTTTCCATCACTTAGTTATAATGGCCAGCAGTTATGCGACCCGCGTTACCCTCATTGTTTTAATCCTATGCGCAGTGCAATAAATCTATGCGATAAAATACATGTTGTATCGCCAACTTACAGCCAAGAGGTTCTTGAACCTAGCAATTACGAACATGGTTTTTTTGGTGGCGAAGGGCTTGAGCAAGATCTGCAAAATGCAGCAAGCCGAGGCAAGCTTGTTGGTATTTTAAATGGCTGCGAATATCCAAGCAATGCACTTGAAGGAGCAACTCTCGCTGATTTTTATAGCCAAGCAGAGAGTACTTTGTTTGGTTGGATGGCCAATTACGAGCAGTTACAAAGTGGCTACTATATTGCCCACCAACGATTACAGCAATTTAAAGCAACGGTTAATAATGGTCCATTAGTTACAAGCGTTGGCCGACTTACCGAACAAAAAGTGTTGTTATTGTGCCAGCAGGTTAATGGGGTTTTAGCTATTGATAAAGTGTGTCAATTAATTAATGAACATAATGGCAGACTTATTATTCTCGGCTCGGGTGACAAAGAGCTCGAAAGCATATTTACCAAAGCAATGGCGCGTAATTCCAATCTTTTATTTTTAAAGGGGTATGGGCAAGGTGTTGGCGATTTAATGTATCAATTAGGTGACTTATTTTTAATGCCAAGCTCGTTTGAACCGTGTGGTATTAGCCAAATGCTAGCAATGCGAGCGGGGCAACCGTGTTTAGTACACAGTGTTGGCGGATTAAAAGATACTGTTAAACACCACGAAAATGGTTTTAGCTTTAATGGAGACACGTTGGCAACGCAAACGCGTAATTTAATTAGCTGTTTAAACGAAACCCTCTTAATTAAAAAGCAAAATCCTAAAAGATGGCATAAAATTAAGCACAGCGCAGAGCAAATGCGTTTTTCGTGGCCACAAGTGGCAACTGATTATATAACAACCTTATACCGGTAAATCGTTTCTGTACTTTAAAGTTTAGTGACAAATCTACCTGCTTAGGGTTTAATTACTTAGTATTATATAAAAGCTAAGAAGTAGGTAATGTGTCTGTATTTGTTGCAAGGCAAGCAATATTCAATCGAAGTAAAAAAGTAGTAGCCTATGAGCTACTTTTTCGTGATAGTCCAAAAAATTATTTTCCAGATATTGCAGAAGGCCAAGCAACAGCAAGGCTTATTATGGAAAATCAATTAAATTTAGGTACACGCCATATTACATCAGGCAAAAAAGCGCTTATTAATATAGGACCAGAATCACTAAAACTCGATTTATGTGCTTTCTTACCATGCCAAGACGTTGTGATTGAGTTGCTCGAAACCATAGAACCTACCGACGATAACTATGAGCTATGCCGAGGTTTATTTCATAGTAACTACAAACTCGCGCTCGATGATTTTGTATATAAACCACAATGGGATCGTTTTTTAAAGCTTGTGAAGCTCATTAAATTTGATATTGCAATTACACCTCTTAGCGAAATACAGCCCATAGTTACTAAGTTACAAGCGCATAAACAAATAAAAATACTAGCCGAAAAAATAGAAACACAAGAAGACTATGAGCTTGCCTTTGATATGGGGTTTGATTATTTTCAAGGCTATTTTTTTGCAAAGCCTACCATGATCAAGCAAAACGACATTGATTATAATTATGGTTTAGTCGTCGCTATTTACGCAGAAATAATGAAGCAAAGCCCTGACATTAAAACCATCGCAAGCCTGTTTGAGCTAGATGCTGCACTCGCATATAAGTTACTAAGATTAATAAACAGCGGTGTGTTTCCTATACAAAGCCAAATATCGTCATTAAAGCAAGCGCTTGTGTATTTAGGACACGAACGCCTGAAAAAGTTTGTGAGCCTTATTGTTACTGCTCATACAGCGGGTAAAAAGCCAGCAGAGCTAATGCAAGTATGTGTTGTACGTGCTCGCTTTTGTGAGCTTGTGGCAAAAAAGGTTAATAAAAGTCAGTCAGGCGAAGCATTTTTAACAGGGTTATTCTCGTTACTAGATGCAATCCTTGATCAACCAATGAGCTTGCTTGTTGAAAAGCTACCTTTCCCTGATGAAATAAAAACGGCATTATTAGGGGACAAAAACACACTTTATTATATTTTAAACGTTGTTAAAGCATATGAAACAGGAAGCTGGTGGGCACTTGAACAAGCTGTACTTTTGCTAAATATCGACAGTGCTATACTACCTCCACTTTACCAACAGTCAGTCGATTGGGCTGACAGTTATAAGAATAATATTTAACGGATAATAGCTTTAATGCGCAATTATAATATGGACTTTATTCGCGGCGTTGCCGTGCTTGGCCTTGTTTACATGAATGCTTACGCCTTCGGCATTTTTGAATACGGGTATACCTCCTTAACTACTCCTCCTGTTAGCGACTCAATTATTCACACCCTTAGCAGCGTGTTTGTAGACGGGCGTTTTAGAACGCTGTTTAGTTTGCTTTTTGGTGCAGGGCTTTATATTCAGTGGCAACGTTACAAGTCTGAAGTGCAGATAAAAAGCAGGCTCTATTGGTTAATTCTCTTTGGTTTAGCGCATGGTTTTTTACTCTGGGCCGGTGATATTTTATTTGTTTACGGTGTATCTGGCTGGTTTGTTATTAAATATTTAGAAAGTGATAGCAACGTACTTTTAAAAAGAGGGCTTGCATTTACCTTGTTGTCGGCTGTGGTTACCTTACTTGTTATATCTAGCGTACCCGATGAAGTGATTTACCGCGATACAGCACAGTTTATTGAATTATATAACCCACACTATATTGATTACTTTATTAGTAACCTTGCTATGAACACGTTAATGCTTGTTATGGTGCCAATAATGACAATGTGGATGTGCGTGGGCCTTATGCTCATTGGCATTTATTTATATAAACAAGACGTTTTTAGTAAAGGCTTAACGACTCAGCAATTAATAGTTTGCGGTGCAATGACCCTTGTTTTTTGTGGAATCAGGCTTTATGCATCACAGCTTAATGGCAGCTTAGGATATGGGGTGCAAGAATTTGTAAATATGTTTGCGGCTCTAGGTATGGCTACGCTGTATATTCATTTAATTGTTAAATTTTGCAATAACAGCGCACACGTCGGCACGCTTATTCAACAAGCGGGGCGCTTAGCATTTACTTTATATATTAGCCAAACACTCATACAGCTGTTGTTATATAAAGTGCTATTTACGCACTGGGTGCTCAATTTTGATCGTATTGACTACTGGTTAGTTGCAACGGCATTAGTTGCACTGCAGCTTATATTTACCTTTATATACAGCCGCTATTTTAACCAAGGCCCGCTTGAATTTGTATGGCGTAAATTAACGAAAGCAAAAATTAATGCTTAAACACCTATAAATTTTAAATTAGGGGCGAAAAAATAGTGTGGGTGGTTTACACTACTCGCCTTAAAAATTACTACGCTATAAGTGCCATGACCGAATTAAAACGTTTAAATAAATTTATTAGTGAAACAGGATTTTGTTCACGCCGCGAAGCCGATAAATATATTGAGCAAGGTCGTGTCAGCGTTAATGGCTACTCGCCTGAAATGGGCGTAAAAGTTGCTGCTACCGATGTTGTATTGGTTGATGGCAAGCCACTTAAAGCCACACCAAAGCGCGTTTATATCGCTTACAATAAACCCGTTGGTATTACGTGTACTACCGAAAGTAAAATTCAAAGTAATATTATTCGCGCGGTAAATTATCCTACGCGTATATTTCCAATAGGGCGTTTAGATAGACCGTCTGAAGGGCTTATATTTTTAACTAACGAAGGCGACATCGTTAATAAAATTTTGCGTGCGGGTAATAACCACGAAAAAGAATATGTTGTTACGGTTGATAAACCGCTTAATCGTCAGTTTGTTACAAAAATGGCCAATGGTGTGCCTATTTTAGATACTGTTACTAAAAAGTGTAAAGTGACACAAACTGCCCCTAAAGAATTTAAAATAGTACTTACACAAGGTTTAAACCGTCAAATACGCCGTATGTGTGAATATTTAGGTTACGAAGTGGTGACGTTAAAGCGTACGCGCATAATGAACGTAACACTAAAAGGTTTAAAGGTAGGGCAGTGGCGTCATTTGTCTGATACTGAAATGGCGCAAATCAACGACTCGATTTCTGACTCAGGTAAAACTCAAGAACATTCGCTTGATGCTAATAAACAATCAGAAAATAATACGCCGTCAGCTCCTAAAAAGCGTGATTTTCAGGGTGAAAATCCTCGCCGTTTTAATAAAGGCGAACAAAGTGGCGAGCGAAATTCAAGTCGCAACTCTGATCGCAGTAATGCTAATGGCGAGCGCAAAAATGAGCGCAGTAAAGCACCTTATCAAAAGCGTTCAACCAAGTATGTTGGTAAGCCAAAAAGTATTAAAGAGAACAAGTCGTCACAGTCAAAACCTAGCTCGGGGCGTACCCTTAGCTTAAAAAAATAATCTGCACCTAAGTGGTATTCTACTACCACTGTATTTCTTGTACTATATTACCAAGTGGGCTTGTAACGCCCACTAAATTTATATTGTTATTTTGCAAAGTCACCAATTTATTCTTATCTAAATACCATCTAAAAGTGTATTTTCTGTAGTTCTGTAAACTAAGCACAGTTAGTGTTGTACAACTGTACTCATAATCAGTTGGGCAACTACCTACCTCAAGTAATTGATGCTCTTGCTGCCATATATTATTGCTGTGTTTATTGGCCCATAATTTCACAGAAATACAAACTGACGTCCATAACCATAAGTAAATTAAAATGGGCAAAAACAGTGGTATAAATGCGCTGCGGAACTTCCCATGCTCAGCAATATAATTTTTAACTGTATGTTTAAATTCAAAGTTATTATTGTATTTTTTATATAGGTGCCTTAATAAAACAACCGACAACACTAGCGCCGTTATTGGAAATAACGTAAATGTTAAGGTGTTATATATACTGTTGGGGATAAAAGCGGGGTCGGCTTGTTCATCCCATGCAAGTAAAACCAGCGGAGGTGCTGTTACTAAGAGTAATATGGCGCTGTTGAAGAGTTGTTTAAAGGTCAAAGGGTATTCACTTATAAAATGTTGCTTGTATAAAGCCCAAATTAGCGCTTAATGTTTCGCTATTAAATGCTAAAGCCAATATAAAATAAGAGTATACCTAAATAAACTGCAATCGCCGATAACGAGTTTTTAGAGCGCAGGCGCTTAACAAGGTCGCGTGTGCCATCGAACATACCGGAAATAACCAGTAGTATGCCCCCTGTAAAACGGTAGTTGTTTAAGTTCACGTTACCATTATCGTCAGTTATAAAGCGTAAATAACCAAAAAGTATAAAAACGCTGCCCGCTATTAGTATCGCGGTTTTAAAATTTTCCAAGGCTTTTCCATAATATTGAGTTAGATACTAAAACGGCACTAAGTTGAGTCATAATAATTTTACTATATTTCGAATTTAAATTTTGCCTAAATCCATTAATTGGCCTCATTATGTCGCTATATTAGGCGTATATGCGCTAAAGCCTGATTTATATTGTGCATTATCAAGTACACTTAGTTATATGAAGGTTAAGCTGTTAAGATGCGCCGTCTTAATAATGTAGAAAGGTTATAGAAGTAACATGTCAAAATTTTTCTTTATGGGTAAGCCCGATATAATGGGTAAAAATAACAGTAATGGATTTGCACCAAAACGTACTGCCAAGCCAGGCACAGAGTCACACCCGCTCACGTTAATTGTAAACTCAGTTGCACGACAATCAGAAATAGAAGCAATACTAGAAGAGCATTCGCTGTTTGCTTCAATTGAAGTTAAAGCTGAAGTACCAGAAGATATTCGCGAACTAGATTTTGCACTTAGCAAGTCAACACCACAAGTATTTGATAAAGTACCAGAGCGTAACGCACCTTGTGTATGTGGTAGCGGCAAAAAATATAAGAAGTGTTGCGGTTAGTTTCTTAACAACTAAATATGTAGCCTTTCTTTTTTCATCGGTATTAAATAAAAATGCCACTGACCTTGAGCCAGTGGCATTTTTTAATGTTAACCAATTATATGCTTAACTACTTACGCGGTTCGTAATCAATTCTAAATATAACCGTGTACAGTACTGGCACTACAATTAGAGTCAAAATTGTAGCAAAGCCTAAACCAAACATAATTGTTACCGCCATTGACTGGAAGAACACGTCGAATAACAGCGGGATCATACCCAAAATAGTAGTTATAGCTGCCATAGCAACTGGGCGTACACGGCTCACACCAGAGTCAAATACGGCTTCATAAGGCGATTTACCTTCCCTTAATTCGAGATTTATTTGATCAACCAATACAATACCGTTTTTAATAAGCATACCGCTTAAGCTCAATAAACCAAGTAATCCCATAAAACTAAACGGCGCATTCATAGCTAACAAGCCCGCGCTTACACCGATAATAGCTAACGGAACCGTTGCCCAAATAACCAGTGGTTGCTTAAGCGAGTTAAAAAGTAATACGGTTACTGCAAACATCGCTAAGTAACCCAGCGGTAATGAGCCAAATATTGCTTTTTGAGCTTTGCTTGAAGATTCAAACTCGCCGCCCCATTCCAGTTCGTAACCGCGCGGTAATTCCATGTTTTCTATTGGTCCGCGAATACGTGCAAATAGTTTAGCGGGTGTTTCGTCCCCTAATACATTGTGATCGGCCATTACTGTAATAGTTCGTTTGCGATCGCGGCGCATTATTAGGCTGTCTTCCCACTGCACATCAAATTCGTCTACAACTTGAGTCACTGGTACAAATACCCCCAATACTGGGCTGTATATTTGTAGGTCGTGTACGCTTTCTACGTTTAAGCGCTCGTTAGCAGGAGATCGTGCAATAATAGGCAGCAACTGCGTGCCATCGCGATATACGCCCACTTGTTTACCCGATAAACTTGTTAGTAATACATTGTCTAAGTCAGATTTACTAATACCTAAGCGGCGTGACTTTTGCTCGTTAAACTGTGGGCGAATCATTTTAGTACGTGCACGCCAGTCATCACGAATATTGTACGCGCCACCGTCGTTACCAATAAGTTCTTCAGCTTTAGCAGCCAATTGTCTTAAAATAACAGGATCAGGGCCTGAAAAACGCGCTTCTATTTTTGCATCAGTAGAGGGGCCGATTTCCATTGGCTTAATTTTAAGCTGTGCAGAGAGTGCATGATTATTTGAGTAATCACGTACAGTTTGCATTACAGTTGCTACGGCTTCTCTGTCGGCCACACGAATAATTAATTGCCCGTACGCGGGATATGACTTTTCTGGTGCGTAGGTAAGCATAAAGCGTGGCGCGCCTTGGCCTGTTGTACTTGTTACTTCTTCAACAAGGTCTTCTTTTTGCAAAAATTCTTCAAGCTTTTTAACGCCCTCTAGGGTTGAGCGAATATCAGATCCTTGCTCTTGCCAGTAATCAACATAAAACATAGGTGTATTAGAAGCAGGAAAAAACGACTGTTTAACAGAGCCAAAACCAACAACCGCAGTACACAGTAAAACAACCATTAATATAAGCGTGGTTTTTCTAAAGTGCAGCGCTAAATCTAAAACCGCTTTATAACCATTAAAAATAAAACCTTTATACGGGTCTTCATCTTCTTGGCCTTCTTCGTTTTTAAATTCGTTTTCTTTGAACATTAAATTGGCAAAAAATGGCGTTAGCGTAATGGCTGTTATCCAGCTTAATAAAAGCGAAATAAACAACACCCAAAACAAGCTACCGGCAAATTCACCACTGGCATCAGAGCTTAAACCAATTGGCGCAAATGCAGTCACTGCAATGACTGTTGCACCTAGTAAGGGCCATTTTGTTTGCTCAACAATATTAACCGCCGCTTTGAGTTTTGTTTGCCCACGTTTAAGGTTGATTAGTATCCCTTCGGTTACAACTATTGCGTTATCAACCAGCATACCAAGCGCAATAATAAGTGCTCCAAGTGATATACGCTGTAAATCGATAGCAAACAACTTCATAAATATAAACGTACCCAATACAGTAAGCAGTAAAATACCACCAATTAAAACACCGCTTTTTAAACCCATAAATAACAGCAGTACTACAATAACAATCGCAATAGCTTCAAGTAAGCTGATAATAAAACCATCAACCGATTTTTGAACCTCTTGTGGTTGGTTGTATACCGAATTTATGTCAATACCATGAGGGCGTTGATACTCAAGTGAAGCTAAGTGATCGTCAATGTGTTTACCCACATCTACCACGTTAACTCCCGACATAAACGACACGCCAATAAGCAAAGCTTGCTGAGAGTTATAACGAATAACATTGTTAGGTACTTCTGCGTACTCTCTGTAAACCTTTGCTACGTCGCCTAAATAAATAAGCTCACTTGCACCAGGTTTTGAAATTAATAGCGTTTCGAGCTCTTTTACATCTTTAAATTCGCCAGTAGGGTGCAAGCGAATTGACTCATCGCCTACGCGAATTTTACCCGCATTAGAAACCGTATTTTGCGATTGCAGTAACTGAAATATATGACTTGGTGCAATACCTAGTTGAGCCAATTTACGCGTTGATACTTCAACCATTACTTGCGGTTGTTGCTCACCTGCAACCGTTACTTTACTTACACCTTTAACCAAGACTAGCTCGCGCTTTAAAAAGTCGACGTAGTCTTTAAGTTCGTCATATGAGTAGCCATCACCGGTTACCGAATACATAACACCGTAAACATCGGCAAAGTCATCTAAAATAGTGCTAGGGTAAACGCCGCTGGGAAGCGAAGGGGAGAGGTCGTTAATTTTACGACGCATTTCATCCCAAATTTGGCGAAGTTGCTCTTTTCGATAAGTGC
>OJBC01000464.1_pt1 | contig 15082 bp, 11 predicted proteins | sample 1590351 | NCBI WGS metagenome assembly OJBC01 (sample SAMN05416892, study PRJEB24817) | seawater metagenome | isolation source: Sea water | place: Canada:Atlantic | collected 2013-11 | reverse complement strand
ATGGGGCCTTCGCTACAGCATCCATGCTGTAGAGAGTTTCCGAGGCGCACAAAGCTCTCAAAACTCTATTTCACAATGAGAAGTTTGATATGAAGCCTAAGGTGTAGTCAAAAGCTGACTCATTTTAGTTATATCACTCTGAACCCATCCCTTATCTCTAGGTCTATTGCCATGTGATTTCACCAACAAAAGTAAATTTTGTTGTACTTTTCTTTAAATATCATCGACCGGTTTAACTGCAATGGGTTACTAGGGTAGCTATCTTCTATAAAAACATCGGTAATTGTCATAGAGAAAAGGTAACAAACGTTATAATGTAACAATAGTGTGTAATGATAGATGCAGGCAGTATTTGGTTTAATCGGGTACACGTAAATCAGGTGCGTAAGTATTAGTACAAAGAGTGATAATAATGATTAATAGAAGGCAGTTTTTTAAAGGGGCGGGTACCTTGGCATTTGCTGGGTTGGCATCAAGTGCGTTGGGTAAAGCGAATGCGGGTGTGTTAACGCCAACCACCAAAGGCTATGGGCCGCTTGTGCCTGATCCTAAGAAACTTCTCGATTTACCTCAGGGTTTTAGTTACCAGGTTATCTCTGAACTGGGTGATGCCATGAGCGATGGATTAAATGTGCCCGATAGAGCTGACGGCATGGGATGTTTCTCGCTAGGTAACAATAAGGTTGCCTTAGTACGTAATCACGAGTTACAGGCCGCTCACCTATCTATCCAGCCTGAATCTATTCAAACTCATACTACTGAGCTTGCTTATGATCATTTTGAAAATGGTGTCGCGCTGCCAGGAGGCACCACCACGCTGGTTTATAATCTCGATACCAAGGTTGTTGAAAAAGAGTTTGTTAGCTTAGTCGGTACTATTCGCAACTGTGCTGGCGGTATTACGCCTTGGGGAACGTGGTTAACATGCGAAGAATCGGTCGATAAACCTAACGGTGTTATTTCGAAAGAGCATGGCTATATCTTTGAAGTACCTGCTGATGCTGAGACGTTAGTAGAGGCTAAACCGCTTAAGGCTATGGGGCGGTTTAATCATGAAGCGGCTTGTGTCGACCCAGAAACGGGTATTGTTTATTTAACGGAAGACAGAGGCGATAGTTTGTTTTATCGCTTTATTCCTAGTGTTAAAGGCCAGCTGGATAAAGGCGGTAAGTTACAGGCTTTACGCATAAAAGGTGTGCCTCAGTTCGACTCTCGTAACTGGGATAAGGCGCGTATGAATCTAGGGGAATGGTTAAATGTAGATTGGGTCGATTTACATACGCCAGAAAGCCCTAATGATGACTTGCGTGTTCAAGGTTATAAGGCGGGCGCAACGTTGTTTGCTCGAGGTGAAGGGCTGCATTGGGGCAACAACGAGCTGTATTTTTGTTGCACCAATGGCGGAGCTAAGCAATTAGGTCAGATAATGCGTTATCAGCCACAAGGCGCTAAAGCCGACTCTGCTTCAAACTCTCAGGCTTCAGGTGGCAGATTACAATTATTCGTTGAAAGTGATGACGCTAACTTATTTAACTTCGGCGATAACCTGACTGTTAGCCCTAATGGCCATTTGATTGTATGCGAAGATCAGTACACTGAAATTGTAGATAATCACCTTCGCGGGGTTACACCAGAGGGGGATATTTATAACGTTGCCAAACTACACGCGCAAACCGAACTTGCTGGCGCGTGCTTCACTAACGACGGTAGTGTATTGTTCGTGAATATGTACTCTCCCAGTAAGACCTTGGCCATTACAGGCCCCTGGATGGCGCTTTAACTAGCCCCATGTTCAAGTAACTGATTATCGGTAATGTGCTTTATGTATGTGAAGTACATTACCTTTCTGTCTATCTTCCTACCTTTGCTTCTGCCTTAAACCCCTTTGTGTATTCTCTTATCTCCCATCGTTGTCACTCTGAAATAAGTATCAAAGATACTAACCTATTGGTGTTGAGTTAAAAATTGACTTGTTGATTAAACTATCGAACAAATCGCAAATTTTCCCAAGATCACCCAGTCTAAAATGCCAATCGAAAACCTCAATCATTTTTCTATTCTTTAGTCACATCTATAAATTCAATTAACTTAATCAGTTTATGTCATTTTAATAGTTTTCGTAGAACGGTAATAATCCTCGCATCTAACAAGGAGAGCTGTTGTGAGCACAATTCTAAGAAAACTTACACCGCACAAACTCGTTGCTAAACCAGCACAATCGGTTTGCAACTATGCAAATAACTATTATGGCGACCAAGTTTGTGTCGCTCAGAAAACCCCGACCAATAAAACTCGTTTTTCAGGAGCAGCATAAAATGAAGCGATTGTTTACCCGAAGTATAATAAGTTGTGTAACCGTAGGTATGTTAAGCATGGGCTTAAGTGCTCAAGCGGATACCCTTACTCGTCAAAATGGCGCACCAGTTGGAGACAACCAAAACTCGCAAACTGCTGGTCCTTGGGGCCCTGTGCTTTTACAAGATTCTCACTTAATTGAAAAGCTAGCGGCTTTCGACCGTGAGCGTATTCCAGAGCGAGTAGTTCACGCCCGTGGTGTTGGTATCCATGGTTACTATGAAAACTACGAAGACTTATCTGAAGATACAGTTGCTGCACCTTTCCAAGGTGAAGGTAAAAAGACCGAAGTATTCGTGCGCTTTTCATCAGTAGTACACGGACACCTTTCGCCTGAAACACTTCGTGATCCTCGTGGTTTCGCTGTGAAGTTTTACACTGAGCAAGGAAACTGGGATTTAGTCGGTAACAACTTCCCTGTGTTCTTTATCCGTGATGCAATTAAATTCCCAGATATGGTTCACGCATTTAAACCGTCTCCGGTAACTAACAAGCAAGATGCTAAGCGTGTATTCGACTTCTTCTCGCATGTTCCAGAGTCTACGCACACTCTAACCATGCTGTTTTCTGACTATGGTACGCCAGCAAGCTACCTAAATATGGATGGTTCAGGTGTTCACGCTTTCAAATTTGTTGATGATGAAGGCAACGTTAAATACGTGAAATTTACGTGGAAAGCGAACCAACCTATTAAGAACTTCACTGCTGAAGAAGCAATGAAACAGCAAGGTATGGATTTCCAGCCACACACCACTGACGTTTACACTCGCATTGGTGAGAAAGGCGAAACCGCTTCATGGGATTTGTATTTGCAAGAACTTGAGCCAGAGCAGTTAGATGATTTTGACTTCAACCCGTTAGATACCACAAAGATCTGGCCTGAGAAGTTAGTTGCTTCACGCAAAATTGGTCGCATGGTGTTAAACCGTGTACCTGACAACTTTTTTGAAGAAACTGAGCAAGCTGCATTTGCACCAAGTAATCTAATTCCAGGTATCGAGCCATCAGAAGACAGAATGCTACAAGGTCGTTTGTTCTCTTATGCTGATACCCAGCGCTACCGTTTAGGTGTTAACGCTTACCGTATTCCGGTAAACGCGCCTAAAAATGTTGAGATTAACAACCACGAGCAACATGGCCAGCTTCGTACTACATCAACTAACCGTGATGTTAACTATCAGCCTAGCCGTCGCTTAGATTTGAATGAAGATCCAGCATACCGTTACTCAAGCAAGCCGCTTGCAGGTATGACACAGCAAATTCCTTTCTACAAGGAACAGAACTTCAAACAAGCGGGTGAGTTCTACCGCAACCTTGATAAACAAGGTCGTAAGAACTTAATCAACAACATGGGTGGTGCATTAGCATCGGTACCTGAAGAAGAGATTCGCGTTATCATCAGTGCATTCATGTACAACGCTGATAAAGAATACGGTACCGGCGTTGCTAAGCTAGCTAAGGTTTCTATCTCGCAAGTACGTGCAGAAGCAAAAGCACTAATGGACGAGCAAGCAGCCCGCGCTGCTAAAGCGAAGAAAGTAGCGGAAAGCTTAACTGCCCTTATGCAATAAGTAACACCACTATCAACTCGCCCTACCTATTTAGGTAGGGCAGTTATAGTTATCAAAGACTTCGTTTGAACCACCTGTTTTACCTTGTAGCTTTTTTCATATCAACTACTCATATTTATCATTATTAAAGACGACATAGGAGACCCACAATGCACATCGTTAAACGCACACTTTTGGTTTTTACTTTAATGCTTAGCGTGAGTCTATGTCATGCGCAATCCAGTATTGATGAGCTGAAAGCGCACTATTTTGATGCCGCGCGTGAGGGCAACGTTGAATTGCTTCAAGCCTTTTATCAGGCCGGTCTTGATGGAAACGTAGCTGATGAAAAAGGTTATACCGCACTTATTCTAGCGGCTTACCATGGTCACAACGATGCGGTTAATTATTTACTTGGCAAGGAAAATATCAATGCCTGCCAGGAAGATAACAAAGGTAACACCGCACTAATGGGGGCTATTTTCAAAGGGCATTTGAGTGTGGCTAGAAAACTGATGTTTGCACAATGCAATATCGATGAAACTAACTCTCAAGGTCAAACGGCACTTATGTTCGCTAGTTTGTTCGATAGGCAGTCTTTAGTGAATGAGTTAATTGAGCAAGGCGCTAACCCGCAGCACAAAGACTTGGCAGGTAACTCAGTGGCCGATATTGCCTTATCGCAAGGCAATTATAAATTGGCGAAAACGCTGAACGAGTCAAACGTTAATCGGTGATACCTCTCGGTTTACATTATCAATGATAGAAATGGGGCGCTCGCCCCTTTTTCCATTAACACCTCAAAAACGTTTAGCTAAAATATTGAGTCTCCACTATAGATTGTCATTTTATTTAATTACTCTTATGCCTATTGAGCTAGATAGAGTGAATTGGTCTATCTTCAAGTAGTATGTCTAGTTCCCAGCGCGCAGTGTAAATGAAATACCTAAGGGGATCTCATGAATGAAGTTTGACTCTATAAAATCTAGGCTTGTACTAATGACACTGATTTGTGTTGTTGGAATGGGCATGCTGGTGGTCAGTCAGCATTATTTTACGCAGCGGCTCATTGAATTGAATCAGCAAAGGAATTTGTTGCTTCGCATGGGGCAAGATTTATTGCAAATGCGGCGCCACGAGAAAGACTTTTTGATGCGCCATCAGCAGGAGTACTTTCAGTTATTTATCGAGCGTTCTGAGAGTTTTAGCACTCGGCTTAATCAGCTTACGCCTTTAATTAGCGATTATGATATGCCCATGTCGCAGTTAGGGAATTTAGCCGAAGGCTTGGATGAATACCAACAACTTTTCCAGCAAGTCGTTGCGCTACAAACCAAGATAGGGCTTACCCCAACATCTGGCTTGCTAGGGCAAATGATTAATACTGAGGGGGAATTGCTCAGTCAGTCGTATTTTGATGTTGGGTCTAATACGCTCATTCAACTTGACGGCGCAAGGCTGGCCATTCGCGATTTTCAGTTAACCCACAATATTTACTACGCCACCCTTGCCATTCAAAATATAGAGCGGCTGGCACAGGTGCAAAGCACGGGTAAGTCTGCACAGGTAGACGAATTACTCGGCTTATATAAAGAAGCGGTGGGGGCACTTGCTATTGCCCATCAAACATTAGGCCTTACACATAATGAAGGTTTGGTAGGGCGTTTTCGGCGACAAGCTCACAATGTGGAACAACAGCTCACATTAATTGACAACGCTTTACAGCCTATTATTGAAAACCAAGAGCAAAAAGTAAAAATATACAGTATTAGTATTGCGGTGCTCACCTCAGTGCTTTTAATTTTAATTCTAGTAAAGAGCTTTGCCACGTTTCACCGGGCCTTCTCTAATTTCGTTATGTTCTTCTATCGGTGTAAGCGCCAATATCAGCGGATGGATCCGAGGAAACTCGGTTTTGCTGAGTTCAAATCGTTGGCTGAACTTGCCAATGAAATGGTAGAGTCTCGTCAAGCAATTGAAGAACGACTCGCTGTTGTGGAAGCAGAATTAGCACAAAAGCAGAGAAAACCAGAGACAAGTTGAAGGTAGGTGAACGTAGATATGCAATTTAACAAATTAGGCGGTAGCGACTTATCGGTATCGGATATTTGCCTTGGCACCATGACATGGGGCATTCAAAATACTCAGCAAGACGCCGATGAGCAACTCGCCATGGCAATTGAGCATGGTGTGAACTTCATCGATACCGCCGAAATGTACCCTGTACCGCCGAACGATAAAACTTATGGCGATACCGAACGGATTTTAGGTAACTGGCTGGCAAGAAATCAATCATCACGTGACTCGCTTGTTATAATGACAAAAGTTGCCGGAAGTGGCTTGAGTTATATAAGAGAAGGCGGGCCTATTACCGCCAGCGCCGTTGAGACGGCACTGAATGACTCGCTTAGCCGTTTAAATACCGACTACGTTGATGTCTACCAGTTACATTGGCCAAACCGCGTTACCCCGCATTTTGGAAAGCATTGGCCTGATCGCACAAACCCTACAAAAATCGATAAACAGCAAGAAATCGATGGCATGCGAGATATTTTAACCGGTATCAAAAAAGCGCTCGATGCTGGAAAAATTCGCCATTGGGGGCTATCTGATGACACCCCTTGGGGTATCCACACGTTTTTGACGCTGTGCAAAGAAATGAATATTCCTTTACCGGTCTCCATTCAAAACGAATTCAGTTTGCTGCATTTAAAAGATTGGCCGTACCTTATTGAAATGTGCGCGCTTGAGAACATTGCCTATCTACCGTGGTCGCCGCTTGCTACAGGTATGCTAAGTGGTAAGTACATGAACGGAGATAGACCCAAAGATTCTAGATGGACACTGGTTCAGCGCCAAGGGTTATTCAGAGACAAAGAGCCCGCTCGTGAAGCCACTGCTCGTTATGTTGAAATTGCCAAGCGAGCAAAGATTACTCCGTCGCAATTGGCTTTAGCATGGTGTAAACAAGTGCCAGGTGTTACTTCTACCATTATTGGCGCTACTACCACCAATCAGTTAGCTGAAAACTTATCTGCGTTTTCACTTAACCTTGATGAAAGCACACTGAAGCAAATAGGCGAGGTGGTTCGCCGTCACCCGTTAGGATATTAGGTATTAGCTATAAAAGGTGCAAACGTTAGAGCAAGAGTTTTTGATGTTGAGGGCCAAGTCATAACGACTTGGTGCCAACCTTAAACACAGACTGTCTTGCCCGAGAATTGCAGTAAGGTTTTAAATTGCGGTGATTTTATACTCTAGACTTTGGTCATTTATCTGTCACAACTTCGTCATAGTATGAATCCACTGTTATTTATTGACTGTCATTTTCTATGTCTCTATCAGATTCGCCTCTTGTTTGTGAAACCGAAACCCAGCATGGTAACTGGCGCCGTTGGCTACTGCTTATCGGCCTAGTGTATTTAATGTTGTTGGCCGTTAGCATGATAGGAAGCGGCTTCAAACTTGCCGCAGGCGATCAAGCTAAAACGCTGTTCACTTTTGCTAGTAACCCCATTATGGGGTTAATTATTGGCATGGTAGCTACCGCGCTCATTCAATCTTCAAGTACGGTGACTTCCATTATTGTTGGTATGGTAGCGGGTGGTTTACCTATCACCATTGCCGTGCCCATGATGATGGGAGCTAACATTGGCACCAGTATCACGAATACACTAGTTAGCCTTGGGCATGTCGCCAGAAAAGATGAATTTCAACGAGCATTTAACGCCGCCACTATTCACGATTTCTTTAACGTGATGTCAGTGTTTATATTCCTGCCTCTTGAAATGGCGTTTGGCATTCTAGAGCATACCAGCGCCTTTGTAGTGTCTATGCTAAATGCAGGTGGCACGATGGGGGTTGATGGTTTTAACCCTATTAAGGCGCTAACCCAACCTGCGCTTAATATCGTAACAGGCATGGTAAGCGGTTTACCTTCGGTATATCCGGGTATCGCCAAAATCATCCTTGGTATTGGACTTATTGTTACTTCAATTACTTACATGGGGAAAATTATGAAATCTCTCATGGTGGGTAAGGCAAAAGATATTTTGCACAAAAGTATCGGGAAGGGCCCTATTTCGGGAATTTCATCAGGTGCGCTAATGACAGTGTTAGTGCAGTCTTCCTCTACCACCACCTCGCTGGTGGTTCCTTTAGTAGGTAGTGGAATTTTAAAGGCAAAAGATATCTATCCGTTTACCCTTGGCGCGAATATTGGCACTTGTATTACTGCGCTAATCGCAGCACTGGGTGTGGTGGGGGTGAATGCAGGGGTTGCGTTACAAATTGCCATGGTACACCTACTGTATAACGTTTTTAGTGTGGTGCTAATTTACGGTACGCCTATGTTACGCGACATTCCGTTAGATTTGTCTTACAAGCTGTCGGTCATTGTGGCCGAGAAAAAGTTTTACGGGGTCGCTTATATTGGCGGGTTATTTTTCTGTATGCCGCTAGGTATTATTTTTATATCAGTGTAGGTATTTCCACCGCTGTTATAGCAGTAAGCTAAGGCAGGTACTTACTTTGCACCTGCCTTATGTCGTTTTAAAGTTTATAGCCTCAAAATGTGGAGTGCTAGAACGTTGTTATGTCGGCGCTACTTTGCCCAAATACAAACATATTGCGCTTCCCACATTGCGCCATATGGTTGCTAGAGGCATAAGGCGTACCGGACTGTGTTACGTCACTTTCCCATCCTTGTCCATTTTTAATATACGCTTTTAGTTCGAACCAACCGTTTACGGTTTTACTGCAATCCATTTGAACATCTAGCATCCAATAATGGTCTCCCCAAACGTTCAACGGGGTCTCTCCAAAGCCATCATTAGCCACGGTTTTCAAGTCGCCCCACGTTGCGGGCCAATTATTTGTAGTCCAATCAAGTGCGCTGCCTTGTGCTTCACTACTCTGGCTAGCTTCAACGCCGTACCAATCAAGGTAATTGTCGTTGGCTTTCCACGGTGCCGTTGTGGTATTGCGCATATTATTGTGGATGATGGGAATGGCACACGCGTAGTTACTCGTTGTACAAGAGCGTCCTAAATTAGATGCCGCATAAGCGTGATCTATTCCGCCTCGAATAAACATGTCTTGCCCACTTTCGGTGCTGGCTTGGACGAAAATAATAGTGCGCTGCCAATCTGCATCGGTTTCATCTGTAGTTAGCATTGCCCCTTGATGAATGGCAATGGCTTCCCATGAAGCAATGTTTACGGCAACAGATCCATTGGCCTCAACAGAAACTACATCTCCGCTACATTGGGTTTTGGCGGCATTAATGTTACCTGTTAATACATTGCAATATTGGCCTGGTGCCATGGAGGTGGTTAGCGTGGTACTCATGACATAGCTTTCTTTATTGATTGCTACAAACCCACTGTTAGCTCGACCGAAGGCGATTTGGTTGCCGCCATTGCTCCACCAGTCGGTTACAGCGAAATTATCTGAAGTGTGGTCTCTAAAATCAACGCCGCCTGAAATATACGACCAACGATGTTCACATTTCCAGTTATCACCAAAACATTCAAGTGTTCCATTGTTGTGCACGGACACTGAAGGGGCGCCTGCATCGGTGTCGCCGTGGAAGTCGTAACTTGACATAACTTTGGGGTAACCATATGGCCATGCCAGCATGAAGACATTCGCTAGGTCATACAAACGTCCATCTTCAAAGGTGATTACATTGCCGCCTCCACCATGGCCTCGTTGATTATCATGGTTATCAACAAAAACAACGGCTTTATAGCTAGGCATAAAACCCCAAGCTTCCCCGAAGTTACTTAGCCAAGCAAGTGAGCCATTACGAAATACGTTGCCAATTTCAACTGAGTATTTAAATTCTGTGACTAGGCCATTTGAGAAATATTCATCAGCGCCAATGGCCTCACCGCCTTGATCTATAACTTCTTGAAACACAAGTGGGGAGCCGTTGACCTGATTGATTATGCTGGATATATCTAGCGCTGGCATATGTTTGGAGGCATCTAGTCTAAAACCTGCTACCCCAATATTTACCAGATCATTAAGGTAGTTTGCTAGGGTACTTTGTACGTAACTAGACTCGGTTTTCAAATCGGCTAAACCGACTAGTTCACAGTTTTGAACTTGCCATCGGTCACCATAATCATCAACCGAGCAAGTGTCATGGAAATCTTGCGGCGAATATATTGGATAATTTTTATTCCCAAAAGTACTCCCGTTTGTACCCGTGCCTGACCCAGCGGCCATATGGTTAATTACTGCATCTACGTAGATACCTACACCCACAGCGTTGCAACGCTGCACCATATTGATAAAGTCTGCACGAGATCCACCGCGACTTTCTAAATCGTAGCTAACAGGCTGGTAGCGTGCCCACCACTGAGGAACAGTAATATGCTCATTTGGCGGAGAAACCTGCACGGCGGCAAAACCATTTTGGCTTAAATAGGTTTCACATTCAGTTGCTATATCCTGCCAATCCCATTCGAATAAGTGCACAAATGTGGAGGGCTGCGAATGCGCAATGGGGGAGGCTATACCACAGCCTAGTAGGGTGGCGACTGCACTGGAAGCCAACAATTTACGGTTAATCATTATAGTGTCCTAGTGGTGTTATTTAACGACATGGAGAAAACTTATTAGACACTAGGATGTAAATTAAATGTAAACAATGTGAATACGTATGCAGGTAGATAAGAATAAAAAGGGCGCCGAAAAAGGCGCCCGTAGTCATTACTGCTAAGTGTCAGATTAGAAAGCGTATTTCGCAGAAACCTGTAGACGGTTCATATCACCTTCCAAACCTTCTTCAATTTCGCGATGTGCAAACGCGTACTCTGCACCAAAGGTAAGGGCTTTGGTAGGCGAATACAGTAAGTTAGCACGTGCGCTGTAGCTGCTTTCTGTCACGCTAAGGCCGGTAAGAGTAGTGTCGTTATCAATATCTAATGCTGAAAACATGAAGCTGCTTCGCATTCTGTCGTTCCAAAGGTGACGATAGGCAATAGCGTAACCCGTTGAATCGATAGCCTCTAAATCGCCATCGGCGGTGATGACTGCGCCATTTGCGGCATTCAATGCGGAATATCTACCCATCCCTTGACCTGTATTCACCATAAAGCGAATATCATCGCCGCTCGACAACTTGTATTTTCCTGACAAGGCGACACCATAACTGGTTTCATCGGCGTCAATACCACTGCCATCATCATATGAAAGTTGACGTACCAGACCTGCTATTTTCACGTAGCCCCAGTCTTGTTTAGCGGTGTAGGCGGCGACAAAGTCAGGAACGGCGTTATCGTCAGCCACAATTCGGCTACCACCACCGTTGGGTGTTACCGTAGTTTCAGGATTCTCTAACGCCAATTGTAAACCGCCGTTGGTGTATCGCACCATGACTTGTCTACCGAATGTAATGCCGTCTGTCGTACCAATGAAATCAAGAGATTCTGGTAGGGAACCCACATCCATAAATGTGGTCCATGTTTGACCCACTAACCATTCTTTATACTGAATGTAGGCGTGGCGAACACGGGGTGTATAAGAGTTACTAATACGTTCATCACCACCGCTAGTGACGATAAAATCTAGTTCTAATACTCCTTTGATTTCGTCACCTTCCGCTGTTGGCGTGTTGGTGCTAAATCTAAAACGAGATTGACGAATATGTGCATCAAATTGGGTGCCTTCATCGCCGCCTGAAACCGGCGTTAGCGAGGGAATGTAAAAATCTCGACCAATACTACCGGAACCTAGCGTGCCCTCAGAGTAGTTGCTCACCATCGCGTCGGCTTTTATGTAGCCGGTGAATTTAACGCTGGTATCGCCTAAGTCAGCGGCGCTAACGAGTGTTACGTTAGACGCTGCAAGTGCTAACGATACGGCTAGCACTGAGTTTTTTATTATGGCTTTCATTATATTTGCCCTAAAGTGTGGTTAAATAAATGTAAATTCAAAGTTAACTTCTATAGATTTGCCGACCTTGGTGCAAATTGAAATAAGCTAATGGTCGCATACGACTATAGTCGTAATTGGTGAGTAGTCGAATTCCTAGGACTAAAGTCCCTAAACCGTAAGACCAAAGTCGCATTTTTACTTTATAGTCTAATCATTACAGTGTTTAGTATATGAAAGCATTTCACATTATTGATATTGGAGGCAATTTTTTATGACTGCCAGTAAGATTTTTTCTGTTCCTGACGCGATTAAAAGTAACACCCATTTAACGGATGCTCAGTACGCTGAGATGTATGCTAATTCTGTAGCAAACCCTGAAGCATTTTGGGCTGAACATGCAAACTTACTTGAATGGTTTAAAAAGCCGACCAAAGTGAAAAATACCCATTTTGGTGACAATGATGTGTCTATAAAATGGTTTGAAGACGGTGAATTAAATGCCAGTTACAACTGTATCGACCGTCACCTAGCAGACAGCGCTGATAAAGTGGCTATTCACTGGGAAGGTGACTCCCCTGAAGACAGCCAAGATATTACTTTTCAAGAAGTGCACGATGAAGTTTGTAAATTAGCTAACGCTCTTAAATCTCTAGGTGTGACTAAAGGCGACAGAGTCGCTATTTATATGCCAATGGTGCCCGACGCTGCTTACGCTATGTTAGCGTGCGCCCGAATTGGTGCTATTCACTCTGTTATTTTTGGGGGGTTCTCGCCGAACGCGATTGCCGATCGTATTAATGATAGCGATGCCAAAGTGGTTATTACGGCAGATGAAGGCCGCCGAGCGGGTCGCTCTGTACCTCTAAAAGCCAATGTAGATAAGGCCTTGTCAAAAGGTGCTTGCCCATCCATTACTCATGTCATCGTTAAGAAAGTAACAGGTGAAGATGAAGCGTGGAACGAAAGTCACGATGTATGGTGGGATGAGCTGGTGGCTGAGTGCGCCACAACGTGTGAGCCTGAAGTGATGAACGCGGAAGACCCGCTGTTTATTCTGTATACATCGGGTTCAACTGGCACGCCTAAGGGCGTAGTGCATACTACCGGTGGTTACTTGCTTTATACCGCCATGACCTTTAAATACGCCTTTGACTATCAAGAAAATGATATTTACTGGTGTACTGCCGATGTAGGCTGGATCACAGGGCACAGCTATATGGTATACGGCCCTATGATCAATGGCGCTTCTCAGGTGTTTTTTGAGGGAGTACCTACTTATCCTGATGTGCGTCGTATCGCGCAAGTAGTAGAGAAATACAAAGTAAACAGCCTTTACACGGCACCAACGGCTATTCGTGCATTGATGGCGCATGGTGATAAGCCAGCAGAAGGTTGCGACTTATCTTCGTTACGTTTACTCGGTACAGTGGGTGAACCGATTAATCCTGAAGCGTGGGAATGGTACCACCGTGTAATTGGCCAAAGCCGTTGTCCTATCATGGATACATGGTGGCAGACTGAAACTGGCGGCCATATGATAACGCCATTACCTGGTGCCACAGCACTTAAGCCTGGTTCTGCCACGCGGCCATTCTTTGGTATTCAGCCTGCGCTTTTCGATGCTGAAGGCAACGAACTTGAAGGCGCAGCCGAAGGTAACCTTGTGATTAAGGATAGCTGGCCAAGCCAAGCTAGAACTGTATATGGCGACCATCAGCGCTTTATCAGTACCTACTTTAGTGCTTACAAAGGTGTATACTTTACCGGTGATGGCGCAAGACGTGATGAAGATGGTTATTACTGGATTACTGGGCGCGTCGATGACGTGTTAAATGTATCCGGTCACCGTTTAGGTACTGCTGAAATTGAGAGCGCACTAGTGGCGCATCCAAAAGTAGCTGAAGCGGCTGTTGTGGGCTTCCCTCATGATATTAAAGGGCAGGGCATTTACGTCTATGTTACTCCAATTGACGGTGTTGCCGTTGATGATGCGCTAACCACAGAGCTTAAAAACTGGGTGAGACAAGAGCTTAGCCCCATTGCGACACCTGATAAAATACAGTGGTCGGCTGGCTTACCTAAAACCCGTTCAGGTAAAATTATGCGTCGTATTTTGCGTAAAATTGCTGCGAACGAACATGAGCAACTTGGTGATATATCTACATTGGCGGATCCGTCAGTTGTTGATACACTCATTGAGGAGCGATTAAATAAATCATAAAGGATAATGCAATGACAACCCTGTTAATTGCCGATGATCATCCGTTGTATCGGGATGCCTTAAGAGGCGCTTTGTCATTGTCTTTACCAGCGCTGACGCTATCAGAAGCTGGTGATTTAACATCGACAGTCGATATTCTCAATCGCGAGGATATCGACCTGTTGCTGCTTGATTTACATATGCCGGGCAGCAACGACCTTTTCGGGTTAATTCACATTCGTAAACTGTTTCCTGACGTACCTGTAGCTGTAGTGTCTGGCACGGAAGATACCCAACTTATATCAAAAATCATGAGTGCCGGGGCGCTGGGATTTATCCCTAAAACTGCCAGCTCTGGTGATATTGCTAATGCGGTACAAGCTATTTTAGATGGGGATGTATGGCTACCACCTAATTTAAGCGATAGTGTCGATGAGATTGATGAGGAGTTTTCTGAGCTTGCAGATAATGTAGCCTCACTAACACCGTCTCAATACAAAGTACTGTGCTTTATGCGAGATGGGTTACTTAACAAGCAAATTGGTTATAATTTGGATATTGCCGAAGCTACGGTAAAAGCCCACGTTACTGCTATTTTTAAAAAGCTTGGCATAAATAATCGTACTCAAGCGGTATTAATTGCATCTCAACTAGAGCTAGAGCCGCCCGCTACAAGTGATCATTAGTCTTTTCTAGCGGCACTTCAATCGGTTCAATAAGCAAATCGGATTCATAATAAGTAAGGTAATGCTTAAGCGCAGCCTTACTTTGTTCGCTTAACAAAGGGTTCTCAATTTCAATCTCAGTACGTCCACGCATCAGCGTCATGCTGTCCTGATAAACAGGCTGCGCCTTTAAGAATGCCTGAAATTCTCCAGATTCCAGCAAGACAGTAAGCCCTTCACTGATTCGGTTAGCCAAGGCCTCCTGATCTGATGCAACAAAGTAAAACAGAGGACTCTCATAAGACACCACCAGGTGTGGCTCAATTTTCAATGTGCTCTCAGGTTGCTTGTCCAATTCATGTTGTATTTCCATTACACCTGTCTCTTATACACATCTGACGCTGCCGACGACTCCTTACGTGTAG
>OJBC01000447.1_pt1 | contig 15531 bp, 10 predicted proteins | sample 1590351 | NCBI WGS metagenome assembly OJBC01 (sample SAMN05416892, study PRJEB24817) | seawater metagenome | isolation source: Sea water | place: Canada:Atlantic | collected 2013-11 | reverse complement strand
ACGTAAGGAGTCGTCGGCAGCGTCAGATGTGTATAAGAGACAGTGTATGTACAACCTGAACCTACAACATCAGATTCAGTTACGTCATCTCGTAAATTAGGCTACAAATTTCCTGGCCTTACCGAAATGATCAGTGTAATTAAAAAGGCACTGGGCAGTGAAAAGGATGACAAAAATAACAAGATATCCCCGCTATTTGTGTATCAATCAGGCAAATTGTATAGCCGGCGCTACTATAACTTTGAACAAGAGATAGCCGCCAGTATCGCTAATCGAACTCATATCACAGCGCTAAGTGAAGACGGGCTATCACGGGTTAAAGCCTTGTGGCCAGCAATGTTTCCAACCAACACCATTGATGAGCAAGATTGGCAACAAGTTGCGGTGGCCAAAAGTTTAGTGCAACAATTTAGTGTTATTAACGGTGGCCCTGGCACAGGGAAAACCTACACCGTACTCAGGCTGTTATTAGCGCTTCAAGCGTGTAACCAGAATGAACGCATAGTACTAGCCGCCCCAACAGGTAAAGCGCAGCAGCGCATGACCGAGTCTATTGTGAGTAATTTGGAAACCTTACGGGGTAAGGTGGATGACAAATTATTAAATAGTGTACCTACTGATGCTGTCACATTACATAGGTTGTTAGGTCTACGTGAACACACCATCGCCACACGCTATAATCAGCACAACCCGCTTATGCTTGATGTGCTTATAGTGGATGAAGCGTCCATGGTAGATTTGGCACTCATGGCTAGAATTATTCGCGCTCTACCGCCTCGTGCGCGTTTGTATTTTATTGGTGATGCCGATCAACTGCCTGCTGTAGAGTTGGGGAATGTACTTGAGCAACTTGTGCACGATAGCGACGAAGCAGAGTTTGCCGAAATGGGTATATCTGAAAATAACCTAGGCGCAGTGACTAGCGAACTACGTCAGCACATCGCTACCCTCTGTCCACATCTGCCTTTACTTCCGCTCAACGAAAATGCCAAAACCTGGGTACATACCCTTCAAGCCCCTCAGCGATTTAAAGGGCAGGTAGCTGAAGTTGCCACCGCTATTCAGGCAGGAAAAAGCAAGCAGGCGCTTGATGCTATGCATTCAGATGCTGCCACAGAAAAGCTACTCACAGAAAACGCTTCCAGCCAAAAGCCTAAAAACCTAAGCGACAAAAATCGCTGGCTACAAGATGGTGTATTTATACAACCTGAAAGTAAGTTCACAATCAGCGCGTTAAAAAAGTTAGCACAAGAAAGTTACGAACCTGTGTTTCAAGCGCAAAGCGCGAAAGAAGCCCTTAGTTTGCTCAATCGCGTGCGATGGTTGACCCCGATACGAAAAGGCGACATGGGTGTAGAAGGATTAAATGCATTGGTGTTCGATGCGATTAAACACAATATCAAACGCCGCGAAGGTTTTTTCTACCAAGGCCAGCCCATTATGATTGTGAAAAACAATCATCCACAGCGCTTATCAAATGGTGAGGTGGGTATTATCTGGCCTGATTTTAATGGAAAGCTATTGGCTTGGTTTGAAACTCAAGACGGCAACCTACGTTCAATTTCGTTATCTCGGGTTCCTGCGTTTGAAACGGTATTTGCAATGACAATACATAAATCGCAAGGCTCAGAATTTAAATACGTGGTGTTATTACTGCCTAAACCGGAAAGTGAAAAAGCCGCAGGGTTGTTTCATCGGGGCCTAGTGTACACCGGCCTAACGCGGGCGAAAGAAGGATGTTTGATTATCGCGAACACCACCACATTTAGCGCTATGGTAGAACGGCGAGATAAGCGTTTTTCAGGTTTATCAGAAGCGATTAAGATGTGCGTTTTAGAAGGTGAATAACGTGTTGCCGTCTACCGTTAGCGTTCCTAAAGAAACCGAGAATAAGCTGCTGACAACTCGAAAAAAGTAGCGCCAGTAGCTAATAGCGCAGCCTTAGTAAGAAATACCATTTTTGCTGATCTGTCTGCGCGTCGCTTTATGTCTTTAATTATACTGGGGTGAAGTAACATAACCCGTGTTCCTGAATGTCTCTGGGCTTTTTTGCCAGTAGGTATATGCGAAGTGCTGACGTGAAGCGCAGCATGCCATTTTCCGCGCTTATAAATTGTGAAGGTAGCGTGGTTGCATTGCCATTCACGTTATTGACGCCTAGGGGAAGCTGGCCTGAACAAATCGTAAAATAAGCTAGTCCCCCCATATCTACCCATCCTAATAAATTGTCAGGTTTAACAATGAAGCTGTTGTGAGTGAGTAGGTCTGCGTGAAAAGTAATACTCGCACCAAAGACTGGCTTGCTCGCCACCGCAATATCCGCATTAGGGCTTAAGCTAAGTTTATACAAGCCATGATGTTCAGGATGAATGTCGTGGTTTGTATTGCTGTTATTTACTAGCGAGAGCATACACGTAGTCATGTTGGTTTCGGGATAGCTGTAGTGTGGTTTATGTCAGGCAAAATAGCGTTGATATGGATCAAAACGGGTTAAATCTCTGTTTATCGCTTAAGTCGTCATAAATAAACTGTTTAAAAAATGTACAAATTTGGTTGTGTGAGCCATACTTATTTATCTTAATTCGACATGGATGTATGGATTATGCACACAGGCAGACATGAAGCCCTCAAACGTTACAGCCTACTTTTGCTCATTGCTATTTTGGTGGGCTCTGCATACTACTTTCTTCGAATTCAACAGAATGAAATTCAGCAAAACCATGGTTACCTGCGGCAATTAAATGAGGCGGGCAAGAGCCTACAGCAGTCTATTGATATGCTTTTAACAAGCGTGAAAGAGGAGTTTAAGCCTCAAGAAACTAAAAACGAAAGTGGAAATGAGAGCCACAATAGCAATGAAAAAGTCAGTGAGTTTAAAAAGCGTATTAGTTCGAATGAAAACTTTAAACACCTTGTGATAGTGAATAGTACCACTAAAAATGAAGTAGAAAATGATGTTAGTACCGAAGAACCCACTAGGGTCGAAGCAAATAAAGTTAACAGCGAATTTGACGCAAAATCTCGTATTTTTAAAGTTCATGTAGCGCATAACACGGTAACAGTGCCCATCGCTGACCTTATCTCGAATCATTTAAGCCCGTTTCCATTACTGGTGATCAGTGATGAGAATGGAGAGGTCATTGCGGAAAAAAGACATAGTAATTTCGCAAAAGCGCTGTCTGATCTTCGCTTTTCAAACGTAGAAGAATTACTGGGCAAACAAGAAAATAATGAAACGGGTAGTAAAGGTAATCTAAAGGCGAGTGATTCTGTAGATAGGCAAATTGCTGGGCTATACCTTCGGGTTTATCGGCAACCCATTACAATAACTGGCTTAAACACTGGAGGTGAAGACGACGCAACGACGCTCTACCTGCTAGCTTTCGTAGAAAAAAAAGAAGTGGTCCTCAATAACCTTAAAATTGGTAACAATACAGCGTTATGGATAGTACTCTTTTTAACACTGCTCGTTGCTACACTTCCTATTCTTAAAATTCAGTACTGTGCTCCCACCTATAGCTATACGCGTTCTGATGTTACCCAATGTATTTTAGGGTTATTTATTTTAGTTGGAGTTGCCACGATTGCGATAAGCGATCAGCTTTTTTTTAGATATTGGCTTCAACAAAAGACCCTAGATTCCACACATATACACAAAATGATAAGTTCAGATTTCGATAAAGAGTTATCGGAACTGTTGTTATTAGATTCTCGTTATTTTAAGAGAAGCCAAAGTGATGTCATTTCAGGCTGTGTAGATTCAGGCGGTAGCGAGAATAGTGTCAACGTGACTGATTTATTGAATTGCTCGCTTATTAATGAGCAATCAGTAGCTGATACCAGCGCTTATTTTATTGAAAACTGGTTCTTGCTTGGCAAAAGCGGTGTGGTGAGTCGCTATAAAGAGAACAGGCCTGACATGATTTTTCGCCCGCATAAAAACCTTCATAACTTTAAAAAAACACCTCTAAATGAACGTGAGTACTATAAACGAGCGTGGAATGGAGGTCTGTGGCGCCTAGACATACAGCTTGTTGGTAAATTTCACTATAACACTACAAGGCGAAAAGTTTGCTGTGAAAAATTGCTTGAATCAACTAACGCTATACCCCAGCAATTTTTCATTGAACGAATACGCAATATCGATGATGCAAGGTTTAATAGCCAATTGGTTTTCGAACATATCGATAAAGATGGGGAAAATGGCACCGGCGAAATAACCAAGCGTGTAAGCTCTATAGGTACGCTACTGACCAGCTTAAATCAGCGCGTAATGCCGAAAAATATAGGGTATGCCGTTATCGACCAAGTGGGGAAAGTGCTCTACCACAGTAACGAAGAGCGAAGCTTAGTGGAGAATTTCGTGGCTGAAAACGGACACGATTTACAGCTTTTAACGACGCTATCCAACTTACAGAATATAGACATTGACCAGCCCGCGCAGCTCCAGTTAGATTATGGCGGAGAAGAACACAGCATGGTTATTGGGCCATTGCACTCTACCATACCTGAATGGGCGCTTGTGGTGTTCTACAACCAAGAAGAAGCGTCGCAGGTTAATATGCTTCTGGTGTTTCTAGCAGTTATCCTTTACTTAACCCTGTTAATTCCCTTAGTACTAATTAGCCGATACATTAGCTCACAAGGTGTGTGGGCGCGTTTGTTTCATTATCAGTACGATGATGAAAATACCGCTATACCTAACCCAAATAGCACTACACCTAACGCAAATGTCATAGGGGGAGAGCGTAAAACTTATCGCTGGTTGGCCTTATGGATTTGGTCTGCTTGCGCTATGCAAATTTTCACCATTGGCATTATCGATACCGTTATTCCACGGTTGGCCTTTTTGTCTTTTACGTTAACGTTCATGCTCATCATTTTGCAATTTATCTTTGTGCCCGTTGAAATAGAGGGTAAGAAATTATCATTAAAGGCTTTAGCATGGCGATACGTAAGCACGCCTGGTTTATTAGTTCGAATGCCGTTCTTTATTCCGTTGGTTTGCTTCGCCTCGCTGTCATTACTGCTTTTATCGGGAGTTTTCACTAATACTGAAAACAGCCATGTATCTCACTCAAGCTACGATTCGCTGTTTTTTCCGCTATTAGGGATCGGATTATTTTTGTTCTCTACCTGCTTAATGTGGATAAAATCAGTCCGCGAGGGAATTGCTGTTCAATCAGATAAAAAACCCAGTAGTTTGTCTGAGTTGAGTAGTCGCGTGCCGAACAGTTACATTTGGTATTTAGCGGGATGCATTTATCTTGTTACGGTTGTACCTACGGTTCTATTAGTGAATAGCGTAAATAGCTACATGCTAGAAGGGCAGGCAACCTTCCAGAACCAACATCTATTAGAGATGCAGCAACATGTCTCATTGGAAAGCCAGCAGTATCGAGCATTAATGTATCAAGAGCCATTGAGCGCAAGAGACGGGCTACCAGCTGCTAACCCCGAGATCCCCTTCAAGACCATATTCCCGGCATTAGAACGAGAGAATTGGGTAACATTAGATAAAGCTAAAGACTATTCATCGGTATTGAACAACAACACTGATACTTTTATTAACGCTATTGTCAGTAGTTTAGCGTTGCAAACGGATTCTGCAGCCGAGTATCGATTCAAAGCGGGGACTGACATAAAAACAACCAGTAACCATATACTCCATTACTCATCACAACGCTTCATGCGATCATCCAGTGCCTTCTATATTTTACCTGTGCTAATGATTACTGCTGTTTTCGTATTCAGTGTGTTTTGTGCAGCCCTATTGCTTATTAGTCGCAAGCTGTTAGGTGAGCATATTTTTGACAGCTATCGCTTGCGCCCTCCATCTGAAGCAGAAGACAGTGAGTACATTTGGAAACAACTTACACCACAACACTCTGAACGTATGCAGGTTCAGTTTATTAGCCAACTTAGCCAATCTGACTTAGAAAACGCATTTTTAGCCCACGAATATACCATTTTCGAGAATAAAGTGGGTGACATTCAAGATTGGCTCACTCGGGTGAAAGAACCCGATTTTGATAAAATATTAAAAATAGATGAACTTGAAAATACGCCAACCATTATTTTAAAAGGGCTAAACAAAGCACTGCTTGATCACGCCGAACGGGATGCCGCATTTGAGCTTATTCAAACCCTTCAAAAACACAAGTGTCACTTGATATTAGTATCTGAAATGTCACCGATGCAGTTACTTAGCCACGCCGAGAGCTTCCCTGCGTTTGAAACTCAACATTTACCGAGTAAAAACGAGTTATGGCAGTGGAGCAAATTACTTCGCAGTTTTTATATACATTATTATTGGGTAGCCAGTAAGAAAAATACCCTCACCACATCGCCTACCGCCTTTTCGGTACTGGCGCATGAATCTACGTACTGGCCCGATTTACTCGATGTGCAACGGGCGTTTCTCATTTACCATCTAGAAATAAAGCTAAAGCGCTCAGCAGAAAATATTGATGCAGTATTGTCTGCGCTGAATGGCGTTAATGTGGCTCACCTAAAAGAGGTGCAACACGCATTGAAACTGGACAATTACTGGTCTCCTCAGCAAATCGTTGAGTTTTTTGTTCACCACGCCCGGCCTGCTTATCGCATGCGGTGGGAGCAATGCACCACGAATGAACGGCTCATTTTGTTACAGCTTGCCCAAGGTGCCAAGTTAAACCCAGCCAGTGCTGAAATTATTGGTCATTTACAACGAAGGGGACTAATTTATCGAGATTGCGGATGGCACTTGGTGAATGAGAGCTTCAGGCAATTTGTCATGAGCGCAGAGCCTGCGAAGCACATTGAGGTATGGCTTAAAGAAACGCGGTCGAGTATTTGGCATAATTTGCGACCGCCATTATTTATGCTGGTGGGGCTATTATTTCTGTTAGTGATTTTCAGTGCCAACATTGCCTTCGATTCTATTATTACTACATTAGCGGCAGTGCTAGGAGTATTACCCATGTTAATTACGAATTTGTCTAGCCTTAGAACATTAGAGATATTACCTAAAGACTGACCAATAAAAATGCTGAAGGATGATCAGAAAAAGCCGTATTTTTCTAAATCTTCATATGCACCACAATGCACCAACACGTAGCATGATGTTCATCGTATTCGGTGCGCTTTAATGAACTTGGGGGTAAAGCAGCTTAAAAGGGGAAGTATCCAAAAAAGTGTACTACAACTCATGTTTAGGCGCGTCTTTTAAGTCGAAAGATTTTAAAAAAATAGCGTGAGGCTTGTAGTCACGACGATAAAAACATTGCTGCTAAAATAGGCTATTTTCTTTTGATTTCTAAGATAATAGGGTCAAACGTGAACGATGAAAATGCGTCACTAATCCCCTTTCTTGGTAAAAAGCGGACGAAATTCTAGCGTAACAAAACCTTATGCTCCGCTATAGCAAAATATCAGGTTTTCACCGCATTGTATGTGGATTGTCCGAAATCTGATTTAAAGAATAATTAAAATCTCAATGTAGCAGTTAGTAAGAGATGTACATTTTTGAGCATTGCGCGCACTAAATAAGTGCAATAAATTCAGTGGGTTACTAAAAATTCTCTCTTGCATGCCCGCTTGTTACCCATTAATCTAAAGTTCGGTGTACTTATTAGGCATAGTGGCAAATGAAACAAGAATTAAAAAATAATCCATCAGTTAACTCATCACGTCGTAATTGGTTAAAGTCAGTTGGTTTAGGTGCTGGCGCAGTTGCGCTAACAGCATGTGTAGACTCTAGCGTTAAAGAACTTAGCGCAGCAGGAATGAAAACGGATCATTTTCCTTCAGCTACCCCTAATGTGAGTGACGGCCTTGTTCGTTTATCGTCTAATGAAAACGCCTTTGGCCCTTCAGCTAAAGCGGTAGATGCCATGCAAGGTGAATTATTCAACTTAGCACGCTATTCAGATGCAACGGTGGATGTGCTTAAAAGTAAAATTGCTGCACAAGAAGGGGTATCTGAAGATCAAATTATTGTTACCAATGGATCTTCTCCCATCTTATTCGGCTACGCCGATTGGATTACAAAAAACGGTAATAAATTGGTAACGTCTATGGCTACTTACGAGGGTGTACCTCGTGGCGCAGAATTCATGGGCGCCGACGTAACTTACGTTCCGCTAGATGCTGATATGAATTTCGATTTAGACGCGATTGAAGCTGCGGTTACTGAAGACACCACTGCCGTGTATATTTGTAACCCTAATAACCCGACGGGTACCGTGGTAGATGCGGCTAAGCTCACCGCGTTTGCAAAACGGGTATCTAAAAAGGCGCAGGTATTTATCGATGAAGCGTATATCGAAATGTCAGACGCTTATCCCGCTAATGTACAATCAAAGTTAGTGGCCGAAGGGCATGATGTGGTTATTTGCCGCACTTTCTCTAAAATTCATGCCATGGCAGGGCAACGCTTAGGTTATGCCATTCTACCCGCTGAACAAGCAAAGCAATTAGGTGGCATGTTGCGTATGGGGGGGGTGAACTACTTAGCATTAGTAGCAGGTATGGCAAGCATGGAAGATCATGCAAACCTAAATACTATGCGTTCAAGGGTAAAAGTAGAACGTGAGAAGCTAACGGCAGCCGCTGAATCACTAGGCCAGGCTTATGCGAAAAACCCGCAAGGCAACTTTATCTATATGGATACCGGTATGCCACACGACGAGTTTGCAAAGTTAATGAAGGCGCAAGGAATTAAAGTCGTTGGCCGTACATGGCCTGGCTACGACACATGGTCACGAATTAGTGTAGGTATTCCTGAAGAAACGGATGCGTGCGTAAAAGCATTAAAAACGGTTTTAGCATAAGTTTGTAACGGAATATAAAGACTAAATGCTGGTGGTTTTGTTGGTACCTCTATGGGGTACGTCAACAGCAAAACCATCGGCTTTTAACCCTACCTTTACTAATACGCATTAGCATTCAAAATATACTTTCTCTAATAAAGCACCCTCAATGCTGTATCAATGATGTCGTAGCGCATCAATAAGCTCACTTTTACTCATGGTTGAGCGACCTGAAATACCTACTTCTTTAGCTTTGTCGTAAAGCTCTTTCTTGGTACGTTCTTCATATTTTTTACTTTCACCGCCTTTTTTCGAGGGCGATTGCTCATCGTTAGCTTGCGCATTGGCAATTCTGGCTGATTTTTCTTTGCTGTAGCCTTTATCCCGAAGCGCTTCATACGTGTCGTCGTTCTTAATCTGTGCTGCGTGTTGCTTGGCCATGGTAATCTCCTTTGCTTATTTTTCTCATCGGTAGGTAGCAGAAAAGCCGATAAGGTTAATTGAGCCTTACTTTTTATACTTCAACTTGGCAATTTTGGTGCACTGATAGATAAAAGGTAATGAGCTAATACAGAAGCTAATACAGAAGCTAATACATAAGCAAATAAGCGGAATAGACCCTACTTATCCATCGCTGTTTCCATCATTATTTGCATCAGAAATGGTATCAACATCAGGGGATGTTAATGTGGCATTAGTGGTTTGCTCATCGTCGTTGTTGTCTGAACCGCAGCCATATAAGCTGCTTAACGTAACGGCTAAAAACGCTAATTTTTTCATAATATGTCCTGTAACTGCTTATTTAAAAAACAAACATGCTCATTAAAAAAATGGGGAGATTGATTGCTATTTGAACCTTCAAATCCTTTGAAGCATTTATAATTACTTTTAATTTCTTCAGACGTTTGCATACCGAGGGCAAGGAGCGGCGAGGGGGCAGGCATCTTGTTGTTCAAAGATTAGGAGTGAATAAGACGAAATCTGTTCAAATCTTTACACTTTGTTGACAATTTTTGCTTTAAGTAACTGAGAAGGGCAGAAAGGAAAACAGTAGAAGGGCTTACAAATAAAAATGTCGCTGAGGGATAAAGAGCAAACCTTCGAAAAACAAAAACGCCGCGTGCAGGGCGAGCCGCAGCGGCGTTTCAAAAGCTTTTCTTTAAAAAAGAAATTTACTTCTCTACGTTAAACGTAAGCCCTGCTTTTTCAGTGAGGCGAGAAATCAACTTATCACCCAATGCAGATGCAGGTGTAAAGAAGCCGCCAGAAAGTGACACATCTTTACAAAGGCAAAGGGCAGATTCTGAAATCATTCTACTGGTTGAGCCATAACCCGGGTCTTTATCTCCGATTACTGATACCGCAAGGGTGTCGCCATTAGTTGCTTCACCGATAAACATAACATCGTAAAACCCATTTTCCCGCTCTTCTTTACTTGGGCCTTCACCCGGCTTAGGGCCACCCTGACCACCTAATGATTTGTCTTGGGCAACATGGTTCGCCATCGCTTCGCCTTTCTCGCCAGGGCCAGTAAGCATCATCTCATCATACTGAAAGGTTTTGCCGTAGGCGAAGTTTGCCAAGTAGTTAGAACGGTGTACGTTCTTGGTATTGATAGCCGCCATAATAAATGGCGCAGCCCACGAACCTAAAGATTCGTCGTAGTATGGCTTGGAGCCGTCTGGCTGTGGGTGACTTTGGCTAGCATCAGCAAGCGAGAACGGATTAATCAGTGCAGACATAATCGATTTGTCTTTATGTGCTGCTACCATAGTGGCTTTTAAGCTGGCTGCTGTGCCACCAGAAAACGTACCCTGCATTTTTCTTACACGGCCTTTTACGTATTCAATCGCGGCGCCGGTTTGCTTTTTAGCGTGTTTTTGTAAGAAGTGAACCCCCAAATCGAAAGGTACAGAGTCGAACCCACACGAAAAAACAATATTGGCACCCGTGTCTTTTGCTTTGGCTTCATATTTGTTGATCATCTGGTGCATCCACGCAGGCTCACCACATAAGTCGGTATAGCCCGTGCCGTTGTCAACGCAGGCAGAGAGTAATTTTTCACCGTAAATTTGATAAGGCCCTACCGTGGTTAATACCACTGATGTGCGCTTAGTCAGCGAATCTAGTGCAGCGTTGTCATCACCATCTGCAATAATACTTACCACATCATCGCTAATACCTAACTCTGCTTTAACATCCGCAAGCTTGGCTTCGTTACGCCCGGCAATAGCCCATTTTACGCTGCTGTCGCTGCCATATTGGCTTTGGAAGTATTCAGCTACCAATTTACCAGTGAAGCCCGTAGCACCAAAAATTACTACATCGAATTCCCGTTGATCACTCATAAATATCGTGTCCTATTTTATTTTTCATGGAAGACTTATGTGCAACCAATATACGCAATCCCTTCAGGTTAAATCATTTTTTTAGGTAATAATTGAGTATTGATTTGGGTGTGAATACACATGTAATTTACCACCCAGTATGCAATGCGCAGTGCTTACCAAAACAAAATAGATAGAGGCGAATAAACAGCGATTAGCGAATATAAGGTTCAACAAATCGTTTCATGCGGGTTAAGCCTTCTTTTAAACGGCTTATCTCTGTGGCAAACGACAACCTTACATAACGAGTAGCATTATGTTCGCCAAAGTCGTCACCGGGTGTTAATGCCACATATTCGGTTTCTAATAAACGGTCACAGAACTCAATGGCGGTAAGGCCAGTAGATTCAATATTGATATACGCGTAAAACGCGCCATCTGGTGTAGCGTCAATACTTAAACCCATGTCTGCAATGGCGTCCAGCACAAACGTAGCACGTGTGCGCAATTGTGCTTTTTTCTGTTCACATTGGGCAAGTGACTCCGGTGTAAAGCACGCTAGCGCAGCTTGCTGGGCTAGGGTAGAGGGGCAAATAAATAGGTTTTGTGCTAATCGCTCCATAACTTGGGTCATACCTTCGGGTACCACACACCAACCTAAGCGCCAGCCTGTCATACCGAAGTATTTGGAAAAGCTATTAATCACAATAGTATTGTTGTGCAAGCGCTCATTCGCCAAAACCGTGTTGAGTGGGGCAGGTTGCTTTGCAGCAGAAGGCGAGCTATCGCGTAAATCTAAGTTGAGATAAATTTCATCAACAATAAGAAATCCATCATTTTGCTTGCAGGTTTCACCAATACTATATAGTTCCTTTTCTGCAATAGCGGTGCCGGTTGGGTTAGCCGGGCTAGCGATAAGCACGCCTTTGGTTTTACTATCCCAATGGTGTGTTACATCGTCATGGGTTAACTGAAATTGTTGCTTGCTAGAAGTCGGCACTAACGTAACTTCGCCGCCAAAGGTGTTTAAAAATCGACGATTACAAGGGTATGAAGGATCGCCAAGTATTACCTTATCGCCGTTCTCAACGAGCGCTGCACTCACCAATAACAACGCCGCTGATGCGCCAGCGGTAACTACAATGCGCGAAGCTGGAATATCAACGTTGTGCTGAGTTTTATAGAACTGAGCAATGGCGCTTCTAAGTTCAGGCAAGCCTAATGCTGAAGTATACGGGTAATCAGCTTGAGACAACGACTGCTTCATGGCCTCAACAACCGGCGTGGGCGCGCCGAAGTCAGGCTCACCCAAGTTTAACCGAATAACATCGTGTCCTTGATTGCTAAGCGCAGTGGCTTTCTCACCATAGGCCATGGCTAAAAAAGGGGATAGGGTGGTGGCTCGAGTAGCGTACTTCAACATGCTTTCTTACAACGTGGGGTAACAATGCCCCGTACTATATCAATTGTGCAAACCTAATTACCAACAAAGTCGCCATATCTAATAGCAAAAGCAGGTAGCGTTAGCCAACTGTAATGACCAATAGCGGTTCTAGTCGCGATTTTTAATAGCAATCAATACCAGCATTTACCATCAGCGACTAGGTTAGCGCTTTACCCATTAAAAATTCACGCAATAGTTAGTGTTTTTCGATGAATAGCCATATGCATAATCAAACACTTACGATAGGGTAGAAGAGGTATAAGTTGAGATGATATAAAAAGTAAAATACAGCGTTTGCGTTATTTAAAAGGAAATCAGTCGTGTTGGTCGAAAACAAACAAAGTAATAAAAAGGCAAGGGGTGAGAGGCGCTTCTCATGCAGCGCTATACGGTGGTTCATGGTTGTTGTTATGTCCGCTGTTTTCGCGACACCTGTGTGGGCAGCGTTACCCACCATTAGTGAATTCACTAAAGAGATGTCCGCCAAAGATGGCCTCATCCCCGTGTATTATGATGATGAAACTGACAAAGTGTATTTATCGATACCCAACGATGAGCGCCAGTTTTTATTTCAAAGCAGCTTACCTTACGGCGTAGGCTCTAACGATATTGGTTTAGATAGAGGCCAGTTAGGGCGCACTCGCTTAATTGCCTTCGAACGCTTTGGCAATAAGCTGATGCTGAAGCAGCTAAATACTAAGTACCGCGCAGCCCATGGTAGCGCAGCTGAAAAGCAAAGTATTAACGAAGCCTTTGCCAGTTCCGTATTAGCCGGCTTTGTTATAGTGGCAAAGAGCGATAGTGCTAATCTAATCGACTACACCCCTTTTTTATTTAGTGATATTCATGGCATCGGTAACCGGCTATCAGCTAAAAAACAAGGCAGCTTTAAAGCAGACAAAAGCCGTAGCGGAGTATATTTACCTCGCACAAAGGGGTTTGAGAAAAACACCGAGCTTGAAGCTTTAGTCACGTTTGCTGGCAGCAAGCCGGGTAACTATTTGACAGATGTCGCGCCAGATGCAGAAAACCTTTCGGTACACCTTCATCATTCATTTGTTGCATTACCTGACGATGGCTATACACCACGGGCTTATCATCCCTACTCAGGTTATTGGAAATTCCGCTATTTCGATTACTCTACGGCAATTAATGAGCCTACGGAGCAGCGCTTTATTACACGCCACCGTCTCGCCAAGGTATCACCACATGCGCCTATGAGCGAAGCGGTTGAACCTATTGTGTATTACCTAGACCCAGGTATTCCAGAACCGGTGATGTCCTCATTAAAAGAAGGCGCCAGCTGGTGGAACCAAGCTTTCGAAGCGGCAGGTTATAAAAATGCCTTTCAGGTGAAAGTGTTGCCCCAAGATGCCGATCCCATGGATGTCCGTTACAACGTGATCAACTGGGTGCATCGGGCTACCCGAGGTTGGTCTTATGGTTCGTCCGTGGTCGACCCTCGCACGGGTGAAATTATTAAAGGCCATGTGACGCTGGGCTCACTGCGTGTTCGCCAAGATTATTTAATCGCACTAGGTCTTACCAGCCCATTTTCTGGTGATAATGCTAGCTCACCTGAACAAGAAGCCATGGCATTAGATCGCATCAAGCAGCTCTCTGCCCATGAAGTAGGGCATACCTTGGGCATAGCACACAATTTTGCGGCCAGTGAAAATGACATGGCTTCCGTGATGGATTATCCACACCCTCGTATTACCCTAAAAGGCGATAAAGTTAGCCTTGAAGGGGCTTACGATAAGGGCATAGGGGCCTGGGATAAACACGCTATTGTTTATGGCTATCAAGAATTCGGTTCGCTCAATGAAGAAGCCGAAGGTTTGGCTAAGCAAATTGTTAAAACTCGTAATCAAGGGCTCGCGTTTAAGTCAGATTCTGATACCCGAAGTTCGCGTCATAGTTCGGCAAATGGACACATGTGGGAAAACGGTGCCGATCCGCTAGATGCTTTCGATGAAATCTCTGCGGTCAGACGCCATGCGCTTGATCAATTGGGAATGGATACTCTGAAACCCAATGCTAGCTTGTCGTCACTAGAAAATGCATTAGTGCCAATTTATTTGCTTCATCGCTTTCAATTAGAAGCGGTAGCAAAACAAGTGGGAGGCTTGATTTACGAATACGAGCGTAAGGGCGATTACACCACGCCACAAGGTCAGCAAGACGTTGCACCACAGGTACAGCAACGTGCCATGCAGCAGCTTATTACTGCCACTACCGTGCCTTATCTAACTATTCCTGAAAGCGTATTAGCACTCATTCCGCCCACTGCGTACGGTGATGATGTTACCCGTGAGCATTTTCAGGGAAAAATGGGGCTTATGCTTGACCCAGTATCAGCAGCTGCCTCTGCCAGCGATTTTGCATTGTCGTTATTACTACACCCAGAGCGTTTGAATCGTTTAGCGTGGCAAAGTAGCCGAACAAAAGAGCTCGTGGGTGTGGAAGGGCTAGTACGCCAGATATTAAACGTACATTGGTATCGCGCTAAACACAAACGCGGGGCTAAAGGCGATTTGGTTGCTTCACGTCTACAGTTAGTTGCATTGAATGCCATAATGAAAGCCGTAACAAACCCAGCATTAGCACCAGAAGCTAAAATGGCGATGCACAGTGCGTTGCTTGAGTTCGATGAATGGCTAGATGATGATAGCGATAGAGACGCTGATGAAGTTTTGCACAAGTACTTCGATACTTACTGGAAATCAGGTCATTGGTCTGGGGCGTTCGAAGTGAAGCCGTTACCACCGGGTTCACCTATATAGTTTTATTTCAACAACGCTGAAATTTAGGTGTGTACTTTTGCTAACGCCTAAAACTCAACAGCTAACACGTAAACATAAATAAAAAGCGGTTAACCTAAAACAGGTTAACCGCTTTTTTTTGTTCCTAAGGCGTGTTGATCTTTCGTGATTGGTTTTTGAGCAGCATGGTAAAGAGTTAT
>OJBC01000433.1_pt1 | contig 15886 bp, 9 predicted proteins | sample 1590351 | NCBI WGS metagenome assembly OJBC01 (sample SAMN05416892, study PRJEB24817) | seawater metagenome | isolation source: Sea water | place: Canada:Atlantic | collected 2013-11 | reverse complement strand
AGTCATTCTGTCATACCTCTGCTTACCCTAAACCAATTGACGTAAACACGCACCATACGCTTCCTGATTTCATCATGAACCGTGGCGGTGTTTCACTTCGCCCTGGTGACGGTGTAATTCACTCGTGGTTAAACCGTATGTTATTACCAGATACCGTAGGTACTGGTGGTGATTCACATACTCGTTTCCCATTAGGTATTTCGTTCCCAGCGGGTTCAGGTGCAGTAGCATTCGCAGCAGCAACAGGTGTTATGCCACTTGATATGCCTGAGTCTATTTTGGTTCGCTTTAAAGGTGAAATGCAGCCAGGTATCACATTACGTGATCTTGTTCATGCAATTCCTTACTACGGTATCAAAGAAGGCTTATTAACGGTTGAGAAGAAAGGTAAAATCAATGAATTCTCTGGCCGTGTACTAGAAATTGAAGGTGTTGAGCACTTAACTGTTGAGCAAGCATTTGAACTATCAGATGCATCAGCAGAACGTTCAGCTGCAGGTTGTACTGTTAAGCTTTCTAAAGAGTCTATCTCTGAGTACCTTGAGTCTAACATTGTTATGCTTAAGTGGATGATCTCTGAAGGTTACGGCGATGTTCGTACAATCGAGCGTCGTATTACTGCAATGCAAGATTGGTTAGCTAACCCAGAACTTATGGAAGCTGACGCGGATGCAGAATACAAGCACGTACTTGAAATCGACCTAGCTGATATTAAAGAGCCGGTACTTTGTGCTCCGAATGACCCAGATGATGCGCGTTTACTATCTGACGTTACAGGTGAGAAAATCGATGAAGTATTTATCGGTTCTTGTATGACTAATATTGGTCACTTCCGTGCCGCAGGTAAATTATTAGATGGCTTTACTGGTCGTATTCCAACACAGCTTTGGGTTGCTCCACCAACGAAGATGGATAAAGACCAACTTACAGACGAAGGTTACTACGGTATCTTTGGTCGTGTTGGTGCACGTATTGAAACTCCAGGGTGTTCACTGTGTATGGGTAACCAAGCACGCGTTGCAGATAAAGCAACAGTTGTTTCTACCTCAACACGTAACTTCCCTAACCGTTTAGGTACAGGCGCAAACGTATTCTTAGCATCAGCAGAGCTTGCTGCAGTGGCGGCAATTTTAGGTAAATTACCTACTCCGGCTGAGTACCAAGAATATGCAGCGAAAATCAATGCAACGGCAGCAGATACTTACCGTTACTTGAACTTCCACCGTATGCCTCAGTACACTAAAAAAGCAGACAATGTAATTATTCAGCAAGCTGTTTAATTTATAGAGTTTGAATAAAAAACCCGCTTCGGCGGGTTTTTTATTGTTTAAGTTTATATGTATCAATTAAGGTATGAAGAGGGTTAGTTTATTAAAAGTAATGAAATAGGTTTGCTTTTTAACAAAAAATAAACAATTATATGTTTTGATAACACTTGTTAATGATTGAGGGAGCGATCATCAAGTATTTTTTTGCTCCATCTAAATTTAGTCTTGGAGCACATAATGGATGTAAATAAAAAATACCGATATGGTTTACTCGCAAGTACGATGAGTGCCTGCCTGTTTGTATCAGGTTGTGATATTGATGATATTATTGAAGATGATAACGTAGTCCCCACTGTTGAAATTACAGCTCAAAATCAAATACAAGAGAAAACGGCTTTTACTCTAACAGCCAACGCTATTGATACAGATGGTCAAATCATTAGTTATAATTGGCAACATGATTCTACACTAAATTTAAGTGCGCAAAATCCCGACTCCAACGAAATCACTTACCTTTCACCCGACATTACAGAAGATGTAACTGTTAATTTCACAGTGACTGTAGAAGATAATGATGGGGCAACAACAAGCGCTACTCAGCAAGTATTAATTAAACGTAATTCAACGGCAGTTACGCTTAATGGCTTAATTACTGACAATACTATTAGTTTTGCAAGTGTAGAAATAATAATAGGTGATAAAACTTATTTAGCTACAGCAGATGAAAATGGTGTTTACACTATAGTATTAGATGTCGATGAGGCTTTAGAGCACACGCTAGTAAAAGTTAAGGCTAAAGGGCGAGATGACTTAAACCCAGGGGTTGAGTTTATCTCTCAGCTCAGCTCTGTCAAAAAGTTAGCTTCGCAGGCTGGTGATGATGGCATTTTAGATAGTGACGAAAACTTTGGTGTTAACACCACCAATGTAACTACAGCAGAGTATGCATTAATTGTAAGAGATGGTGATGAGCCCACTAGTGAAAGTGAGCTAGATAATGCACTCTTAAATGTTGATGCAGACGAAAAAGTGCAACTTGCGAGCTTAATTAAAATTATTGTAGATAACTCTGATTATGAGTTGCCGGAGGGGATAGAGAGCACCCTCGATTTAGTTACCGATGAAGAAGCTGCACAGCAGTTTGAAGAAGAAGTTAACGAGCAAGATCCCGACCTAATAGAGCAAACTAAAACTGAGATTAAAGAAGACGAAGATTTGGTCTCAGGCTCAAAAGAACCATTGGTTGGTGAGTATATAATTAATTCTCCGCGTTACTATACAAACCATGCCAGTCACCTAACCTTAAATGAAAATGGCACTGGTCAATATCATGCAGTTACGGGTAGCCCAGTAACGTGGCAAGAAGTAAGTGGTAAGATAGAAGTTACTTTGCAATCTCCAGTACTCATTAACAAATATTCCCAAATAGAAGACGATGTTGAAACTATTTATGAGGATCATTTAAATTCATTTTCACTGCAAGTACTCGGTGAAAACGATGTTTTTAAAACAATAGATATTAACAGCGATATTACGGTTTACGAAGACAGCATTGAGGCGCAAAACAAGCAAGAAATACAAACTACTAATCTTATCCTTAAAAGTAAAACATTAAGTTTGACGGTCGAAGATGTTGTTGGCGAGTGGGAAATGCAGCGAACTGAAGGCCGTAACTATATTACCCACCTAGAGACTATTGCATTTTATGAGGATGGAACCGGCGCTGTTTTAAGTGATAATGCAGCACCGTTTGAGTGGGTGCTTACAAATAATAAATTAATAGTAACCTATGATGAAGACGGTAGCGTTGGTACAACAAGTTTTTGGTTTACTAAAAACCTTAAAGCAGGCTATCAATTAGTTTCATTAGATACTTCATCAGCCGACCCAGCTGATAGCCAATTTGGCTTAATGATAAAAAGAGAAACGGTGTCTTTATCAAATGACGATTTAGTTGGGCGTTGGCACGGCTTTATCGGCACAGCGCAACTTTATGATATGAATGTTTTTGCTGATGGCACGATAATGTTAGGGCTTGGGACGACATCTTATCAAGGAATTCTTGAGGATGGTAAATTAACTCGTCGTCGATATAAGTACAATGGCTACACCGTTAGCAGTTGTGAAGGGTTTGATGAAACATGTTACTTAAGCGCTGAAGTAACTCATGACATCGTTGCAGTAAAGGACAGCCATTACTTCTTACTAAGAGAGTTTAAATGGTTTTCTTCTGAAGGCGATATTGATGATATTCAAAAGGGATTACTTATTTATCAGTATAGTAAAGAGCTAAGCTATTCAGAGTTTACGCCTTACTTATTACAAAATAGTTTTAACCTTTATAAAAGTGCTGGTGATCTAGTTATAGAGGACCGAATCAGAGTAAATTATGATGACAGCTCATTTACGATAACAATCGACGGGATAGAGTATGAAGCGCAGTTAAATGAAGGTGTAATTGAATATCGAAAAGATGAGCGGACATGGCTTTTTGAAATTGTTAGTGGTGATGGTGAAACATACACTATTTGTAATTACCAACAAGGTAGTAGTTGTACACAGAGCGATAAAATCGTTTATCAATCTAAAAACCCACGCGTAACGTTAACAGCTTCATCTAATGAATTTGGGCAATTACAGCCAGAAGTACAAGAGGTACCTTTTTATCAACTGGTTGGTTTTAATATAGTACCAAATGAAGGTTACGAAGTTGACTCAATTGAAGGCTGCGAAGGTTATATTGAAGGGGAATATTATATTGCGTTTAGCGGGCACAACGACTGCGAGATCAATGCAACATTTGTGGAAAAACCAGAAACACTATCAGGGCAATTTTTGATTAATAACCCTGATTATTTTACATCTACTTCGTTTAAATTAGAACTTAACGAAAATGAAGAGGGTACATTTACTGGTAATGCTCAAGTAGCAACATCTTGGTATAAATATTTTGACGAAATTAGAGTTAATTTTTCTGATGAGTATGTATTAAATGAAAGTATAGCGTATGAATACGTGGATGGCTCTCAAGTAGAAGTTAGGTTTAAAGATGTAATGACCTATATTACCTTGAAAGAGCGTTTTGACTTGGGTGATGGCTGGTACGAAATGAAACAAAGTATAAGTAAGTTTCGTAACGAGGAATTTATTGAAGAATGGCAAAGTGATAGCCATGTTAAATTATTTGATTCAGTAGAGCCTCAAGTTGATTTAGCCTCAAACGATTTGGTTGGAAGCTGGTCTTTAGACATTCCATCTGAAAGAACAGTTAAGGAACTACTGCTAAATGACAATGGAACAGGTAGCGTAGTCGATACTATTGATGCAACGCAAACAGAAAGCTTTACTTGGCAGCAAACAGTAATGGGCCTTAAAATTACGACCTCTAATAGCGTTGAAGATATATATATTACTAAAGATATAGACCTTGGTTATCAAGTAATAATGCAAAGCGAATATGAAGATGAAAGGCAGATTAATGTTGCCGTAATGGTAAGACGTGAAGAGCAAGCAATAACACCAAGTAACTTTGCTGGTCGTCACTTATTCAAAGAAGGTCATGACTCAGAGAACATTTGGGATGAGCTGCAAATATATGAAGATGGCCAAGTATTCTTCACTTATTCTACAAGCTCCGTTCAAGGTGAATTTAAAGATGACAGCTTTAGACGAAGCCGAAAATATGATCAACTAACTGGGAGGTACGGTTCTGATTGCGATTTGGCTTTAGAAACATGTTTAATAGATTTTTCAATGAATTATAGGCTTATTAACAGTAATGATGACTATCAAGTTGTTGAGCGTGTATCTAGAGCATTTGATACTACCTCAGGGGAAGAACGCTCTTCTTACGCGTCGCTTTACTTTGAAAACTATATCGCAAATACAAGCGCTGACAAATTTTATGATCACGAAGTCCCTTTTAAAATTTACGAACGCAGTGGTGAGAACTTTGTAAAGTGGGGGGTTTACTATATTGATGGTTATGAGCTTTGGAAAAACGATATCAAATTTACATCACTTGAATTAGTTGAAGGTAAGTTTCTTTATGATCGAGACGGTCAAAGTAAGGTCATTGAGTTTATTTCAAATGATCGTGATGAGATAGTACTTTGTGAGTATTCTCAAGGAACAACATGTCAAAATCAAGAAAAGATGATCTTTACGATTTTTGAGCCGAGGTATGACGTTACTGTCTATTCAGATGGTAATGGAGTACTAAATAACGGGGTTGAAAACTATACAAGTTTTCATGGTGATACGTTAACCTTTAATATCTTTGCAAATACAGGCTATAAATTAGAGTCAATAAGCGGGTGTGGTGGTGTTTTAGAGGATAATACATACACTATTCATTATTTGGCACAAAGCTGTGATATTAATGTTTCATTTGAACTAGTAGAGTAAATATTGTTTTTGGTTACTGATGTAAATTAAAGCGATTGTTAAACTCAATAGATTGGCTACACAGTGTAGCCAATTTTTTTGAATTAAATTTTCAATAAAGTATAAATTTAGATCTTAAACTTTAACTTTTAATCTTTTATACCTCAATTTATGCTCAGAAATTCCTCGCAACATGCATTAAAATCTCTTTTAATATTCTCATTATTTTAGGCGAGATTTCATGACTGCATTAAACAACCAGAATTTACTGCAACTTCGTTTTATTAACCAAGCAAATATTGATGTGGTTAAGCCTTCTTTTGATAACCTACCTGCAAATCCATATGCAGATGGCGAATTTCGTAAGCGTCGTTATTCAGTAATTAAATTTCAAGATGGTGAGCTAAAATTGCAAGCTGCCAAAGCATTTGTTCAAGACGATTCGATTAATACGTTTCAAGGTAACGTTGAACGTACTTACGAAAATTTAGAGCAAAGCCTACTTGAAACAGATGGCATGAAAAGTATTGTCAGTGAGTTTTGCCAGCTTACCGGTATTGATGAAGATCGCGATATTGAAATACATCAATTTAGAATGTTAGCCATTGATAGCGATACGCCAGCAGCGCCTGAAGGCGTGCATCAAGATGGTTTTGATCATGTATGTATATGCGGTGTTTCGCACGAAAACTTAGGAGGTGGCGAGTTACTTGTATACGAAAACAAACAAGCTGAGCCATGTTTTAAAATGGAAATTAAAGACGGCATGTTTGCGCTTATAAACGACCGCCAAGTTTGGCACAATGCAACGCCAATGAATAAAGTTGATGCTAGCAAACCAGGTTACCTGGATTGCTTTGTACTTACCTCTTAAGGAATGCTCATGAATATAGCGCAATTACGTGAGCAGTTTCCGGCATTAATGCAAAGCGTTGATGGTAAATCGCCGATATTTTTAGACGGCCCTGGTGGCTCTCAAGTGCCGCAGTCAGTGCTTAATGCAATGTCTGCTTATTTAGGACACTACAATTCAAACCTAGGTGGTGCGTTTTTTTCAAGCGATAAAACTGTTGAGCTAATGGCAAATGCACGCCAAGCTGCAGCAGATTTACTTAATGCGCCAAGTGCTCAAAATATTGTGTTTGGCCCAAACATGACAAGCCTTACCTTTAGCTTTAGCCGAGCTATTTCGCGCGATTGGCAAGCCGGTGATGAGATCATTGTAACTAACGCCGATCACTTCTCAAACGTGTCATCATGGCAGCAAGCCGCAGAAGATAAAGGCGTTAAGGTTAATACTACCTTGATTAATGAAGCCGATTGCAGCCTAGATATGACGCAGTTTGAAAGCTTATTAAACAGCAAGACTAAGTTGGTGGCTGTTACCTATGCTTCAAATACTACAGGCTCAATTAACGATATTGAACGCATTATAGAGTTAGCTCATGCTGTGGGCGCTCTTGTGTATGTTGATGCGGTACATTATGCGCCGCACGAGCTTATTGATGTACAAGCCCTTGATTGCGACTTTTTAGCCTGCTCAGCGTATAAGTTTTTTGGCCCACACTTAGGGATGGTGTACGGTAAAAAAGAGCATCTTGAAGGTTTTACGCCTTACAAAGTAGAGCCTGCTAAAGATGTAGCGCCGGGACGTTGGGAAACAGGTACCCAAAGCTTTGAAGCAATGGCAGGCTTTATTGCCGCTGTTGATTACATTGCTGCAATTAGCGAGCTTGATGATGGCCATACACGCCGTGAAAAGCTAACAGCTGCGTTTGCTAAAACTAAACAGCACGAGATGGCGCTCAGTGAACACTTTTTAACGCGCTTAGTTAATTACCCTCGTATAAAATTGTACGGTATTGACGACTTTGATCGATTAAACGAACGTACCCCTACGTTTGCTTTAACGTTTGAAGGTTTAGAGCCGCGCGCCGTTTCAGAGTTTTTAGGCAAACAGCATATATGTGTGTGGGATGGACATTTTTACGCGCAAGGTTTGTGTAAGCAATTAAACGTGCTTGATACAGGCGGTGTAGTACGTATTGGTTGTATGCATTACAACACAGTCGAAGAGCTTGATAAGCTGTTTGATATGTTTGACGAGCTGCTTGGTTAAATAGGTCGTCTACTAAATATATAAATAAGCCATAAGTGTTACTTATGGCTTATTTATTGGTTTAGCTTTTAGGTGCACCATATATTTGCTCTGCACGGTTAAATAGCACCCACGAGGTTAAAATATACTTATCGTTTGATACTGGCTTATTACCCCTATGTGTATGCGTAAAGTAGCCAGGCGCTATCACCATGGTGCCTTTTTTAGGGGCTATTTTACGGTTTTGATAATAAAACTCCGTTTCTCCACCTTTCTCGACATCGTTTAAGTAAAACATAAATAAAAGTACACGATGCAGGGCTTCATTGTGTTGTAACTGAGGATACACTTCGCTGTGCCAGTAAGGATAACCCCCTTTATTTACCTCGTATTTCTGCGCTTGGATATTACCTAATCTAAATATTTGCTGCACAAGGACAGGGAGCTGTGGTTTACCCACTTCATCAAAATTTTCTTGAGTTAAATCTACTACTTCCCCCGTTTTTGGATGATAAACCTTTAAGCCAAATGCGCCAATCATCATAAAAATATGTTCTTCAATATAGTTAAAAACATGCTGTGCAGTCGTTTGTTGTATGTGTTTTAATTGCTCTGCATATTCGGGGTGACTATTTAGGTGCAGGTCGTGGCTGTCTTTTTTCTTTAAATCAACACCGCCTGAAGTAACCCCTTGTTTTACATGCGGGCTTTGCGTGAACGTATTAATAAAGTTATCGCAAAAATCATCGCTCAATGCGTTTTCATAAACGCGAATAAAGTCCGTCATGGTTTACCTTTGTATAATTATTTTTGGATTAATATGTTTATTGAAAAAGTGATACCGCGCTTTAGCGAAACAGATGCACTCGGACACATCAACAATACCGTACTCCCCGTGTGGTTTGAAGCCGCTCGCGTCCCTATTTTTAAATTTTTTACGCCAGACTTAAACCCACATGACTGGAAACTAATCATTGCCAAAATAGAAGTGTCGTTTGTGGGAGAGTTATTTTATGGCCACGAGATCACGATTAAAACGTCTGTAGATCACATAGGAAAAAGCTCTTTTGTACTCAAGCAAGAGGCATTTCAGCATGATAAATGCTGTGCAATTGGAAAGGTTGTAATGGTCAGATATAACTTTGCTGAAAGAGCTAAGCAAGCTTTGAGCACTGAAGAAAAAGCAGCACTTGAGAAGCATATGGCTTAATTTACAAACCGATACTGCGGTGTTACGCACATTTCAACTTAGCCAATTATAAAAAGGTAGTCAGTATTAACGTTAAATAAATAGCGCAATTGTAAATTTTATTAAAAAATTTAACGTTTTTTAATTGAGTTACCAATATGAGTTATATACTATTTATAATATATATTAGCTGCCTTATCTAACTAATATAGTTTTCTAGGTAACTTTTGAGGAATGTGCGTGACGATGACAACCATTGATGAACCAATGCGGGTTATACAGCTTAGTGACTCTAAGAATCTAACTGCCGAAATATTGCCATTTGGTGCAATAATTAAAAGCATTAAATTTAAAAACCAAGAAATGACGCTTAGCGTCGACGATCCTCAGTACTATCTTGAAAACCCATTTTATTTAGGCGCTACAGTAGGTCGATACGCTAATCGTATCGGTGAAGGGCGTTTTAACTTATCTGGCTCGCAGTATCAACTGGAAGCAAATAACGGCCCTAATAGCCTACACGGCGGCGTTAAAGGCTTTAATAAAGTACTTTGGCAAGTAACCAAACAAACCGACAGTGAGGTTGAGCTTTATTATTGCTCAGTGGATGGCGAAGAGGGTTTTCCTGGAGAGTTAAAAGTATGGCAAACCATTACTGCAGAAAATGGGCAGCTTCTACTTAAGTTTAAAGCGACTTGCAATAAAGAAACTCTCGTTAACTTCACTAACCATTGCTATTTTAATCTTGAGAGCAGCGACACTATTGAGAACCATTTACTTCAGGTAAATGCGACCCACTATTTACCCATTGATGAGGACAGCATCCCATTGGACGGGCCTGCCCCCGTTGCAAATAGCTGCTTTGATTTCATTAAGCCAAAATTAGTTAAAGATGCATTAACGCAAAGTCACACCCAATTAGATGCAGCTAATGGTTTAGATCACTGCTATGTATTTGAAAACGACGACAGCCTTCATACCATGGCTACTTTAACGTCGCAGCAAACCGGTATTAATTTAACACTCAAAAGCACTCAGCCAGGCATGCAATTATACACAGCTAATTTTGTTAGTGACCCTTTTAAGGCACGACAAGCACTGTGTCTTGAAGCGCAAAATTGGCCTGATGCGCCAAATCACGAAAATTATCCTAAAGCTAATTTATTGCCTGATGAAGAATATAATCAGGTTATTATTTATGCATTTTCATAATTAAACTCAACACCTTAATTTGATTTTAATGTTAATTAAAAGAAAACAAAAAGAAAATCAATAGTAATGAAGTGATACGTATTATTAAGGAAAAGGTTGCACTTTTGCTTTGTTTAAAGTATTTATAATATAAATAGTATTTGAAATAATTTTGAAGCTATTCAATCAACATAACGACAAAATAACTACACACAATCAGGAGTTTTTAAAAAATGATAATTAACAATAAGTTATCGTTCAACAAGAAAACCGCACTCAGTTTAGCTATCGCTGGTGTACTGGCAAGCGGCCATGTTGCAGCTCAAGAGGCAGAAGGAGCTACAGCAGAAAAAGATATCGAAGTCATTGAAGTACGCGGCTTAATAAGTAGCCTTAAGCGTTCTTTTTCTGATAAGAAAGAAGCGCTCATCGTTTCTGATGGTATTTCGGCGGAAGATCTTGGTAAATTTCCTGATCAAAACGTAGCAGAGTCACTACAACGTATTACAGGTGTTGCTATTGACCGAAGCGGTGGTGAAGGTCAGCTTATATCTGTGCGTGGTTTTGGCCCTCAGTTTAACCTGGTTACTGTTAATGGCCGTCAAATGGCGTCGGAAAGAGCTGGCCGTGAGTTTAGCTTCGACACACTTGCTTCAGAGCTAATTTCAGGTGCAGATATCTACAAAACATCAAATGCTGCTAATCAAGAAGGTGGTATTGGTTCATACATTAATTTAAATACAGCTAAGCCTTTTGATTTGGACGGTTTCAAAGCTGTGGGTAATGTAAAAGCAACTTACGACAGCTTATCTGAAAGCACAACCCCTGCATTTTCAGGTCTCATAAGTGACACCTTTATGGAAGATAAATTAGGCGTACTAGCCTCTTTATCAGTACAAAAGCGTGATGCACAAATTAACCAAGCTGATACACGTGGCTTTTACCGTGTCGATCGTATCCAAACAAATGACTTTGATGCTGCTGCAGGTACAGGTAAAGAAGCATTTAATGTATGGGTACCACGTAATTTAGATTTAACATCAAACGTTGAAGACCGCACACGCACAAGTGGTACACTGGTATTTCAATACGCTGCTAGCGATGATCTAACTTTAACGTTTGACGGTATTTATTCAAAATTTGAAGTTGAGTCTCAAGTAAGTAACTATGCAAACTGGTTTACTCCAGGTAACTTCCGTGATTTTCAGGTAGATCCATCAACAGAAACAGTAACTTATTGGTCACACAATGCGTTTGACGATCCAAATGGTGGTGGTTCAGGTGCAACTGACTTTGTTCAACAAGGTTTAGACCGCAATGTTAAAATTCAATCTTTTGGCTTTAATGCTGATTGGAAATTAACAGATCAATTAAAAGTAGATATTGATATTTCTACTTCTAAAGCTGAAGATTTAAGTGGCGATCAAAGTCGTGTTTTCACCGTAATGGGTTACGCAAACGGTTATACATATGACTTCACTGGTGGTGGTGATTTACCGGGGTTATCTTCTGATGGAATTAACGGCCCATTCACTCAAGCAGACTCAAGTAAACTTCGTGCTCACTACGTAGAGCGTGGAGGTGATGAACGAACTGATGAAATCACAGAAATGCGTGCAGATTTCACCTATACACCAAATAGCGAAACGTTTACTCAGTTACGCTACGGTGTGTATACACAAGATAGAACAAAAGAAGCTAAAGTATTCCAATCGCCAAGCTTACCAAATTGTTTCTACTGTGGTTACGGTCTAGATGTTCCAGATGACTTAGCATATCTAGTTACACCAAATGGTTGGTTTAATGGTATTCCATCATCATTCTTTGGTTACAACGTAGATGATTACTTATCGTACCTAGAATCTGATGCCGCTATTTCTGGTCAGTCAGCCAACCGCGGTGATGATGCAGATGCAAATATTGCAGCGTTTGCAGCGTTAAATGGTTATACGCCGGTTGAGTTAGGTACAAGTTTTGAAATAGAAGAAGAAATATTTTCTGCTTATGCTGACTTTGTATTCCAAGGTGATTTAGGTGATATACCATGGACTGTAAATGTTGGTGTTCGCTACAGTGAAACTACAACTACAGCATCGGGTAACCAGGCTACATTAGTTGATATTGCTCAAAACCCACTAGACGGTACAATCCTTGACCAAGTTTACATTGAAGATGCAAACGGCCAACGAGCTTCTGTTCCAATTACGCTTAAAAACTCTTACACCAACTTACTTCCTAGCTTAAACGCTAAGTTTGAAGTTGAAGATGATATGTTGTTACGTTTTGCTTACTCAGAAACGATTACTCGTCCGACATTAGAAGCAATGCGTCCAGTTACAAATATAGGCACAACCCGTCCAGATATTTTACTGGCGAGCGGTGGTAACCCTAATTTGACTCCATTCCTATCAACAAACTGGGATATGTCATACGAGTGGTACTATGATGATGCAAGCGCCGTATCTTTTGGTATTTTCAGCAAAGATGTTGAAGGCTTTATCACAGTAACACCGGCTACAGAGTCTTTCTCTTTAGCAAGTGGAAGCTATGATTTTGAAGTAAGTCGTCCACGTAATGGTGCGACTGCACAAGTTGAAGGTCTAGAAATGGCCTGGACTCATACGTTTGAAAATGGTTTTGGTTTCCAAGCAAATGCAACTATTGTTAATAGTGATAGTGAAGATGGCTTTCAGTTAGAAGGATTAGGTGATTCACAAAACTTAATTGGTTTCTATGAAAAAGACGGTTTCCAAGCTCGTATTGCTTACAATAACCGTGAATCGTTTTTACAAACTCTTCGTAACGGTGATACTGGTGAGCCTGAGTACGTAGATACTTATGGACAGTGGGATATTAGCGCCAGTTATGACATAAACGACAACCTTACAGTTATTCTTGAAGGTATCAATATTACTGATGAGTACACGTCTAAACACGGTAGCTTAGCAAGTCACTTTACTGAACAAGTTCGTTCAGGTTCTCGCTATGCACTAGGTATTCGAGGCTCGTTCTAGTCAGGTTATGATGTAAGTTTAAAGGGGGGATTTACCCCCCTTTTTTCTTAAAGTTTAACATGCAATGAAAAGGTAAACGCTTTGTCTGGTGTTATTAATCGAATTATTGTCCTGGGTGGTGGTACAGCAGGGTGGATAACTGCAGGCATTCTTGCAAAGAAACACGCTAGCAATCTATCCAACCAAGGCATTAAAGTTACCCTAATTGAATCGCCTGAAATTTCAGTAGTTGGCGTTGGTGAGGGAACATGGCCAACGATGCGTAAAACATTATCGCAGTTGGGAATTTCAGAAACGCAATTTATGCGTGAATGCGGAGCTACTTTCAAACAAGCTAGTAAGTTTGTTAACTGGGTAAATGCAAAAGATGATGTCTATTATCACCCGTTTACAGAACCACAAGGGTTTAATAAAGTTGATCCAGCACCTTACTGGCAGTCTGTAGTTGAGCCTACTTGCTCGTTTTCTGAAGCCGTCAGCTTTCAGCAATATTTATGTGAACAGGGTTTAGCCCCGAAAACTATTGCGAATAAAGAGTACGAAGTGATAGCTAATTATGGCTACCATTTAGATGCGGCAAAGTTTATCGCTTTATTACGAAAGCACTGTATTAGTGAACTTGGTGTTGAGCACATTAGCGATACCGTTGATCGTATTGAGCAAGCTCCATGTGGTGATATCAGTTGTTTACAGACCAAAGAACATGGCGCACAACTAGCTGACTTATTTGTAGACTGCTCAGGTATGCGAAGTTTGTTGCTTGGTGAAACTCTAAAAGTTCCGTTTGTTCCATGCGATGATGTTTTTTTAGCTGATACGGCCATAGCCACTCAGGTTCCTTATATCAATGAAAATGACCCTATTGCTTGTCATACTATTTCAACAGCTCAAGAGGCGGGTTGGATATGGGATATTGGCTTACAAGAACGTCGTGGTGTTGGTTATGTGTATTCGAGTAAACATTGTTCAGAAGAACAAGCTCGCAAAACACTTGCGAATTACATTGGCTTGGAAGAGGTAAAAACAGCTAAAAAAATAAATTTCAAACCAGGGCATCGAAAAATTTTCTGGAAGAATAATTGTGTTGCTGTTGGCTTAGCTGCAGGTTTTTTAGAACCACTAGAGGCATCAGCGCTCATGCTTATTGAAGCGTCTGCAAATTATATCGCGGATCAATTGCCTCCAAATAAAGAATTGATGCCTATTACTGCAAAACGTTTTAATGCGATCATGTTGAAAAAGTGGCGCGGTGTAATTGATTTTCTTAAGTTGCATTATGCTTTGAGTGAGCGTACTGAACCGTTTTGGCTTGAGCATCGCGATACACAGAGTATTCCTAATTCTTTGCAAGAGTTATTGTCTATTTGGCGTTATAGCTCCCCAAGTGAGTATGATTTTACTGATAATGTAGAAGCATTTAGTGCTGCTAGCTATCAGTACATCTTATATGGTGTTGGGTTTAAGTCTGACTTTAGTCAAATGGAACATATTTATAATCAAGGTGAGTTAGCAAAAAAACAGCTACAGATGACAAAAATACGTATAGATCAGCTGAAATATAATTTGCCCACTCACAGAGAACTTATTAATAAAGTAAATTCATTGGGTTTTGCAAAACTGTAATTCCCTTTGATGAGAGATAAACATGTCTAACTATGTACTACTTGATCCTGCAAAACATCAGGATATAAAAATAAAACCACATAGCAATTTCGGCTTTTCAAAAAATCAGCACCACGCATCATTAGTTGTTCATGAGTTTGGTGCAGCTGCGAGTAGCTTTCCCGTTGTTTATATGAAAGAACCTACTCAAGGGCAATTTCGCGCTGTCGGATTGCTTGGTTTAGTCGCTGGCCATAATGTGTTCTTCACAGAACAAGAGTGGCTAGCAGTTCATGTTCCTTCAGCGTTTTTAAGAGCCCCGTTTGAATTAGGGCCAGATCCAGAAAAAGATAAAACACTCACTATTTACATAAATGAACAAAGCGACTATGTGAATAATTCACAGGGCGAAGCTTTATTTCAAAATGGCGAACCGAGCCAATTTTTGCATCAAGTTCAAGATAAAATGAGTGAGTATTATCAGCAGGAACAGGTTTCACATGAATTTACCCAAAAGTTACTCTCTTTGAGCTTACTTAAAGAAATAGAATTGGTTATTAATTTTAGTGATGGAAAGAAAACACGAGTAAAAGGCATCTACACAATCGACGAAGAAGCCCTAAGAAAATTGCCAGACACTGATATTGTTGAGCTTAATAAACAAAATTACTTATTACCTATCCATGCAATGTTATCGTCGCTAGTTCAAGTTAACCGCTTAATTAAATACCATAACCATTGCTCAGAAAATACGATATTAGGTGTGCAAATGCGCGCTAATGCAGGAGAGTAAAAATGTCTGATAGTATGATCCAAGTGTTAGTTTTTGCTATTGTAACGGGCCTAATTGGTTTATTTACATACTTAAAATGCCGCGATCAGGGGCGTAGTGAGCAAACTCAAAATAAAGAATATTTTTTAGCAGGAGGCGGTTTAACTTGGATATTTGTTGCAGGCTCAATCACGCTTACTAATTTAAGTACAGACCAGTTAGTTGGCATGAATGGGAACCAAATGGCTTTATTAGTTTGGTGGGAGCTTGCGGCGATTATAGGTCTAATATTATTGGCTAAAGTGTTTATTCCTGTTTATTACAAATATAACTGCACAACAACCACTGAGTTATTAGAAAAGCGCT
>OJBC01000406.1_pt1 | contig 16833 bp, 10 predicted proteins | sample 1590351 | NCBI WGS metagenome assembly OJBC01 (sample SAMN05416892, study PRJEB24817) | seawater metagenome | isolation source: Sea water | place: Canada:Atlantic | collected 2013-11 | reverse complement strand
GGCAGCGTCAGATGTGTATAAGAGACAGTTTCAGGTTTGTCACCTATGAATACATCAATAGAGTCACCATCGGCACCGGTAGTACCTTTAATATCTCCATAGTGGTGCTTCATTTCTGAAGACCATTCTTTACCGTCTTGGTCTTTACCTTTACGGGTAGAGCCTTTCGGGTTTTCAATGGAAATATCTAGGCCGTGCAAACGCACCTTGCCTTTTTTATAGTTGCCAGCTTCTTTTTGTGCTTCGGTGGGTTCGGGTAGATTATTGGTAGGCGATGTTGCTGCTTCGTTAGCGGCTTGGTCTAATGCGCTTGTTGTCTCAGAAGTTGCCGCCATTTCCATCATATTGGCGCTTGTTGCAATGTGCTGTGCGTCTATCTCGCTGTGTCCATCGGACATGATTTGAGCGACTTGTTCTGACGCAGTTTCGCCTTGCAGTTTGCCAACGTAGTCTTTTGCAATGCTATCAATTCGAGCTTGCCTTTCTTTCCACTTAGGAATCTCTTGCGTTTCTTCGCTTGGATAAGCCACGCCTTCGTTGGTTGGAGTTCCTTCGGCTTCTGCGCCTAGTGCATCGTCATTTGTGTCTCTTCGTGCTGCCAAAGAAGTATTCTCTGCATCGCCTGTTCCAATTGCTCCGTTTGCACTCTCACGTAACCGTCCTCCATTATCTCCCCGTACATCGCGTGGTAATGAAGTTCCAGCGCTTCCCACTTGCTGATCACTTGGTTGTTCAATGCTTCCTGTATCCAATCCAACATTGCTATTCTCCGATACCCAGCCATAGCCGCCATTTACTTCAATGACCTGCGGGTTTAATCCCTGCTCTTTGGCTTGACGAAATTCTTTTGTTAGTTGTGCGGCTCTGCGTCCACCGAACGGATCGCCATTGCGTTTAACTTGAACGTTTCTACCATCTTCACCAAAAATAATATCTTTTTGCGGTAAAGCTCGGTTAGACACTTCGCCAACATTATCCGCAAATTCTTGCGCCTGCTGCATGGGCCTGCCATCTTCAGCAATAATCGTATCGGCGCGATTAGGCAATCCGCGAGGGCGTTCAAACTCACCATCTATAATAGGCGCCTCTAATACTTGGCCGACTGGCACGGAACGCGGTGGTTCGCGGTACTGCTCATACTCTCCATCAAAAGTATATGGCTGCATTTGCCCACGGTAAGGCATATCGTTTTGACCATACTGCCAATTAGGTTGCGTATCGCCTGCGGTTTCGCCAGGAATAACTTCAACTTCGTTACCGGTAATAGCCTGCTCTTGTGCTGGCCCAATATCCGCAAACGGGTCTGGTGTCTCAAGCGCTTCATTAATACCTTGTGTAAGGTCGGTTTCTTCCATTTCGCTAATGGTGGGTTTCTCACCGCGATAACGGTTGTAGGCTGATTGACCTGCTTCGGTTCCTCCGCGAATAGTACCGCCAACTGCTGCACCGCCCACAAATGCTTCGTCTAGGTTTTCCAGTTCATTAAGTGATTTACCGCCGCCCCATTGTGCTAATGCCTCTTGTCCGGTTTCCGTAATGCCTTCTGTTAAAGCGGATTGACCAACACGCTTAATAACGTTTTTGCCTTCACCACCAAGTATGCGACCAATAGAAGATTCCACCCCAAGACGCTCTAAGCCTGCTTGACCAAAGCCTGAAACGGTTGCACGCCATGGCTGTTTATTATCTTCTGGCTGCGTTTCGTATGCCTCGTTAGACATGCCGCCACCCATAGCAAACAAACCAAGCGGGTTTAATGCTGCGGCCATCATAGGCACTGACTGCGCGGTCATTTCACCAACGTAGTTACCCACATCGCTGAATGAATCAATATCTTTATATGATGCTACTGAAGGTGTATAAGCTTGCTGTTCGCGAATGTTAGTTTGTATACCTTCATCTGCCCACTTCGATAGCGAGCCACCTTGCCCAATAGTGCGACCAATAGCGTTTGTTTGCTCTTCTTTGGGTACGCCTACATCAGTAAAGCCTTTTACAGCGCGATAGCCTAACTCTTGTAATTTATCTACGCCTGCGCCCAATGCAGGCATAATGCCCGACTCGCCTTGTTGCGCATCGGGTAAGTCTGCAAAAGGGTCGCTTTGTGCATCAGGAAGATCAGCAAATGGGTTGTTCTGGTCAATAGCCATTTATCACCTAAAGGTTAATTTGGTCTTGTGGTACGCCCATATCTACGAGGCGTTGAATTACAGCGTTGCGGTCTTTACCACTTTGAATGGCTGCGGCTGCTTTCTGAAGCACTTTAGAATATTGACCGGCACCTGGCGTAGCTGGTTGCGGATTTTGTACAGAGGAAGCTTGACCGCCTTCAGGTGAGCCAAGGTAGCCGGTGTACTCTTGAATGATGGCTTGTGTTGCTTGCGAGCGCTCTTCTGGTTTATCCATAAACTGAATTTCTTCCCAGCGAGGATCTTTCTGCGCAAGTTCAAGTGCTGTTTTACGCATCGTTGCGCCACTAGGGTCTTTTTGTGAGAAGTATTTAGCTTCCACTAAGTCTTTTGCGGGTATACCGGTCATTTGAGAAAGCATGGCCACGCTAGTTACTTCCGCTGGAACGTTGTTGCCTTTACCATTTTTCGGGGTTAGGTATCGATTTGCGGTGCTATCAATCTGATCGTAAATGCCAGATGATTGTATAATACTACCAAGCTGCCCCATTGATGCCGCCGTGCCATAAAGATCATCAGCGGTAAAAACTTTATCAGGGTCGTTCGGGTCAATACCGCGCATTTCACTAATGTAAGAACTGTAAGTACCTTTGTCAGTTGTTACGCGAACCGGCACCTTGACGCTTCCGTCTGGCTGCTGTGCAAAGTCCACAATCGTAATATCACGAATAACGCCACCGTCACGGCCCGGCATTTTTCCTACATTGCGATTTAGCTTTGACTTAAACAAGCGGTTTGATTGATCGATAACGGTTTTAATATCGCCGGTTTCAATACCTTTCGTTAGCTCCATTGCCGCTTGAGCGCCTTCAGGGTTTTGAAGTAATTCAACGTTTGTACCTTTAAAAGACTCGTCTTGCATGAAGCTCGCCCAATCACCGGTAGCCTGATAGACTTTTAACTTTTCGTAAGCATCTTTAACTTTGCGATCTTTTGCTTGGTAGCTCGCTTGGGTTTGAGCATTACCCAAATTAAAGTCATTAGCTTTATTCTGCGTGCGTTGACCTTCTATGCCTAACTGCTGCCCTTCAACTTGTAGGCCGCGCATCGTGTCTCGGTATTGGGTTGCTGCGGGTAAGTCATCTACTTGGTTTTGCAGTAACGTTCTGTTTAAACCTGCCGTTTCCATGTTAGCGCCGTGGCTTTCTTCAGCCATATTCATGCGGCGATTTTGCAAACCAAGTTGCTGTTGTTGGTACTTACGGCTGTCCTGCTGGTTGTAGTAATCATTCATCATGCCAAAACCTTGGCGAAATCCATCAACTAAGCTCATTAGAACAACTCCGAAAAAAGTAAACCTGCGGCTAAGCCAATGCCGCCCGTAGCAAGTGCTGATGCACCAATAGACGCCGCACCAAGCCCCATGCTACTGGCCATGTTTGCACCAATCGCGGCACCGGCTGATGCGCCTGCGCCTGCATTCGCTTTCTTCTGACCTTTCTCAGCCTGCTTTATATTGTCGTTAGCAATGTTGCGCTGCGTTTCGCTTTGAGCGGTCTGGCTCATGCCTTGTAACGCTTGATTCTTTTTGCTGTAACCGGTGTCTACTAATCCGTAACCCATGATTAACCCCCTACTTGATCTGAAACGAGGCCGCGAACCGAAGTGCCGCCCGTTACCATGTTTTGTTGCATATCAGCGTTAGCGACTCGCGTATTGTTTTTCGCGTTCGCGGTTGAAAGCGCTTTATCAATACTGGTTTGCTTAGTTGAATACGCCTTTTCATCTGCGTTCTGCTGCACCCCGTAACGCTGTGAAGCTAAAGCCCCTGCGCTAAATTGCGGGTTTGAATATGAGGAATTAACGTTAGTGGTGATGCGAGATAGCTGATCGTTGAGCAATTCACGCGATTGCGCTAAATCCATCATTCGCGTTTCGTAAGGCTGGAAACGCTGCTCGTAATCTTCGTATTGCCCTCTGATGATTTGGGCATACGTTTTTGATGCGTATTCATCATCGTTAGGGCTTATGTAGCCCGATGAACTGCCAGCAACACCTTCAGCCAGTGTGTAGGCCCTATCAATAAAAGATGAATAAGCCATTAGATACCACCATCGTCACTGGTTTGCTGTAAGCCGTAACGGGTACCGGCACCAATTACCGCCCCGCCTAATTGCGCATTATCTTGGCTATTGCTAATTGAGATACGCGCATCGTTATATGCCTTCTGTCCTGACATACTGGCTACATCACTTAAACCCTGCACTGATTGCGTGGATTGCCCTTGCCCCATGCGAACAATATTTTGTATGCCGCCAACATATCTATTTTGTTGGCCTAATTGCGCTTGAGATATTGAATCAGCTTTAGCGCTTGATTTGCTTCTATCAAGTTTGCTCATTTGTGATTTGAATGCACCGGAATTAGGATTGATGCCAGCCCCCACCATGGCGCGTGAAGTATCAGCCACCGCCGTAGAAAATTCACTTTCAACAGGAACCGCAGCCAACCCCGCCACTTGGTTGTATTGTTGTGATGTATTCATTCTGTCTACATCGTCCATATACGCGTTTTCAAAAGGCCGGTAGTTTTCTAAATAGTCTTGCCATTGCTTTTGTGAAACCTCAGCGAGTGCTTTTTGCTCTTCGGTTTCTTCAATTTTATTATCGCCGCCGCCGCCCATATTAATTAACCTCTATTTGGTAAACTGTGTAATCTTCACGCTGCCCTATGCGCTGGTAGCCGTATCGGGCGCCCAACTTGGCAAAGCCTTTTCGTTTTGTTTCAAACCGTATAAATTTCATGCCTGACGCTTTGGCCATGGAAAGCACAAGATGAAAGTATTCACCCACGCCTTTAGGATTTTTGTGGATACCCACCCACACCAACATGCCTACGCGATCATAATCATCAATAATCGGGCGCAGTATGATAAGTGTGTTTTTGCGGTAAATAGGCGTAGCAATGTTTAGCTGTATTGCTTCTGTCACCTGGGCGAGTAATTTAGGTTCGTTGAAACGCTGGCCAAGCGCTTCAATATCGGGTATGAATTCTTCGGGCAGCATAAACGAAAAAACCCCGCCATAAGCGAGGTATAAGAGTTAAAAACAAAAATGCCCCGCACTAAGCGAGGCATTGGTAAGTATGGTTAAAATTACTGCAAAACTCGTTTTTTGTCAATCGCTCACTTTTTGACAAATGACTCTTTAACCCACTTACTGTGGGCTACGAGATCTCGCCCATCATCACCAATATCTACACCTTGCCCCTCTAAATGAGCAAACGTTTTAATAATGGCGTCTAGCTGATCGCCAACTGGCATATACGCTTTTTTTCGTGGTGCGCTATGGCCCACTTTGATACTAGCTTTCAACGTGTATTACCTTTGTTTCGTATAAGTCGTGGATAAGTGTGAATGTGACTTCGATAGGCTGGTCTAATTCCAACTCAAATTCGCCTGTATCGTCCATAACAAACTGCTCATTTTCTACGGTGATAATGGTGCTTTCTGGAACGTTGATTAGCACAATGTCGTTACCGTTCCTCACTGCGCTAACAGCAAAGGTGTGCTTTGGTACTATCTCGCCGTTAACAACAATCTGGTTTTGGGGTGACGATTGCTGCATTACCCTACCAACTCCCTCTCTTACATCTGGAAGTTTTTTTGCGGAGCTTGATGCGGTTACTAAAATTTTACCGGTGCTTAATTCATATTCTGTATATTTAACGTTTGGCACTGTCTACTACCACTCTCATTGCAACTAAATGACTATTTCTATCGCTTTCCGCTTTGACTCTTATGTAGACGTTATCAGCATCGACGCTTCCAGCAAAAAGGACCATAGTTGTAAATTCAGGAACTCCAACATAGGTAGATTTAACGCCTAACCGTAACTGACTTTGTATTACGCTGTCATCAGCAGAGTCCAAAATTTCAGCAGTAAAGTTTAGATCCCCGCCTCCCGGAGCAGTTGAAGTAAGTGATGACTGTATAATTACAGTAACTAACAAACTTCCGTTAGATTCTTTACCCCCGTGTGCGTGATCTGAGGAGTACAAAAAGCTTTCCTCCCATCCTGCCACGCTTACTGAACTTGTCTCATAGTAGCTTTTTACTGTTATTGCGTTTCCTTTTATTTTGAGTGTATCAACTGATAGATCTTTGATGTATACACCGTCTACACCATCAGCATCCATAATCAAGTTGTTATCGTTGTCGTACAACTCCATGCCACGCGCAATAACCTCGCCGGTATTGGTTAGTGCAAACTTGGCATTACCCAATGAACGTGAATCAGTATCGGTTTCAACGTTGTAATAAACGGCTTCGCCGTACCAGAATGCAAGAAAGTCATCGGGCTCAATTGCAAGTGAATGATTGCCGTTCACCATCCAAAGTGCGTTACCTGTAATCTGAGCGCCCTTCAACTTCCATGCGGTTAATTCACCGTTCACAAGAACTTCATTTTCAAATACCGCAGAGAATTGCACCGCTAGTGTATTGAGGAACGCATCACCAATGACCGCCTCTTTAATGACAACGCGCCCATCAGTTACGCCGAATATCGCTTCCCACTCACCATCAACCGGATTAAATACCGCAAAGTTATCCACGGACACCATGAATGAAGTCACGCCATTTACATCAACAAATCCCACGCCATGCTGTAAATCGCCCACTTGAGACTGAACGCCCCATTGCTTTGTATACTCGCCATCGAGATTAACGCTAACCTGTATGCCCTCGGCAATTGAATATGTGTCACCACCATACTCAACGCCGTAGCTGGCTATTTCATTGACAATGGCACCATCGGGGCCGGTTAATACTTCCGTAACTTTATTCGTAAACGCGCCGGTTAAATTCCCCTCGCTGTCTAATACCTCCGATCTAAACTCTTCCACCTTCGCCGCTATCGCGCTATCCGCCGTGGTTTTAGTGTAGAAATTAGTGGAAAGGTACGAGAACGTAGCGAAATTAGGCGTAAGCGTTTCAGCTTCCAGTGTTGTAATTGCGCTGGCAATGGCCCCGTCAGCATCCACTTTTGTGTAGTGGGCATCGTTTATCTCCGCGGCTGTTTTGTAAGTATCAGTGAGATACCCCGCCCGAAACGTTTCGATGCCTGCTGAAATGGCGCTGTCTGCATCACTTTTGGTGTAGTAGTTTTGTGTAAGTAGCGAATCGGTCACAAAATTAGGGTCGATATAGGTTGCCCTAAACGCTTGAATATCGGCGGCGATAGCGCTATCAGCATCACTTTTGGTGTAATGATTTTGCTCTAACTGTGCGATAGTGGCGAAATCTTCACGGATAACCACACTTTCAAACTCTGTAATCGCATTAGCAATTGCGGTATCGGCTGTTTCTATCGTGTAGTAGTTTTGCTCAATGTTCGCGTTTGTTACATCAACTCTATCACCTAAGCTTCTCGCATCTGCCAGCCAGTCATTGTAATTTCGCTCAGTGGTAACAATGTGATTAAACAAGCCATCGGTGAGCGTGAGAACATCAGTATTTAGCTGGTTAATTTGCAACTTGCTAGCTTCAAAACCAAAGTCGGCAATCTGATCATCTAGCCTATTAATTTGACCGTTAAATGTTTCTTGAAAGGTTTCAAGCGTTGCTAGGCTTTCCTCTTGAAAGTCCTCAATAATCGTGTCTATGTCGGGCAGCGTTTTCGCATAAACACCACTGGCGCCGTGAACGGGTCCAGGTAAGCCGCTTGTATTTACAAAACGAACCCAATAGTAATACCCTGTTTCGGGTAAAACGCTATCCATATACATAGAACCGGCTACCGTGGCCACCAATACGGCTTCGCCCTCTTCCCTTGGGTCGGTCATATCGCCTAGTGCATCAACGGTATTTCGCCATATTTCAGCATGTTCATGGCCTGCGTAGTTGGGAAAATCCCACTGCACCATGATAGTAGTGAACGCGGCTGATGCTCGCACATTTACCGGCTTTGTTGGTGTTTCTGCGCTTGGGTCAACAATACCGCCACTACCTGCACCAGTACCGATAATGGTTGTACCGCTAGTGCCGGTGAACTTCCCTTTGCTATCTAAAATGCCGAACTCTTTTAAGTCACGCACCAGTACAGCGCGATCATTTTCGTTTTTCGTTTGGCCAGTCAGAATAGCGATGTTGCTTGAAAGGGAATTAATGTGGTTTTGTTGGTCGGGCTTGTCGAAACGTGGCTTACCGCCTACGCCTGCAAATGCTTTTTTACTAGCCATTAAGCTCCCCAGGTGAACTCGCTAACGCTATGGTTTCAATTTCATCACTGCCCACAACATCAAAGTGAAGTCGGGCACCACGAAAAGCAGGTAATCGAAATACTGGATCGGGGCCGGTAAGTGGCGCACTCATAATAGTTGCGCCATCGGCGTAAATGTTCACGGTGGTATTTGATAGATTTTCAGCAAAGACTTTCATGCAAGATAATGTGGTGCGGTTAATATCAAATTGCTTTGAAGCCCACTCGTAATTTAATGCCGTTCCTTCATCAAACTTTGTCAGCACATCATCTACCATTAAGTAAAGTGAACCGGACACCGAATCAAAGTAACCGGCTGATGCGTAGAAATCTAACTCAAAGAAATCACCACGGCGCAAATCAAAGACAAAGCCTGCACTCCCACCATAAAAGCCCACGTAGTAATCGTGATAGCGGTAGGCTTCAACGGTGCTAGGGTCAAACGACTGCCAATATTCCTTATCAATCAAATCAATTGTGATCAGTTGTGCACCGCTTTGTGAAATTGACACCAAACCATCATGGCTCGCATAAATCGCCGCTTCACCCATATCCACCATTGATCGCTTTGAAGTGCAAGGCAATGCCGCGTCAATAACTTGCATGGTAAAGCTATCAGGCAATGTACCTTGCATGATCACCGGCTTGTTATCAGTCGCAATCACGACTCCCGCACTCATTTCAGCCATAGCAACAACGGTATCTTGTAGCGTTTGACGGTAGCCAAGTGGGTACGCGTAAGGCAAATAGGGTTCACTGGGTACTACGGTGTTACCAACGAAACCAATAACCACGCCATTAGACGTAGCAATAAGGCCCGTTAAGTTCTCCGGTGGCTTGGTGTATTCTTCTGTCGCTAACTCTGCACCCAATTCATACACAGATTTAGTGTCGATGTACTCGCTTGTGTTAACGGGTATTTCATCCACTAAAAACAACTCGGTAATATCGCCCGAAGTCGCGGTGCGGTAAATGCGTCTAAGGCTTATCTTCTGCGTACCGAAGCCGCCTGTATCTGAAAAAGTCAGCGTTACGCTATCATTCTCATGAAATATAGTTAATTCGCCTGAGATATTGCTAGGGGCGCTTTCTTCGCCAAAGTCGGTAACGTAGGTGCAAACGTAAAAACGGGTTTCATCATCGTCCGTTTCCATGTTGATGAATCCGCTTTGTGTTTCAGTTTCATAGTCGCTTGCGCTTTCATCTGCGGCTAGGTCTGCCGATTGGTCGTAATAGCTGACCACTGCGTTAAAGGCATCCGGTGAGTCTAGGCCAATAGTGTTATTAGCAAACGGCTGTACGCCCGTACCAGTAGCAATACTGCTGTTAGTATACTTGGGTACGCCATCACCAGTGTAATAAGCTCTGTCGTATTCATCCTCAGCAATGGGGCTGTCTACCACATCAACATCCAAAGGCCAGCTAAACCAGTGCGTGCCCTGGTAAAGAAAAATAGTTTTTGCGTTATTCGCTATAGTGGGGGCTGGCGATACGTTTACATTTCCTTTCAGTGGCGTAAGGTTTCCGTTTCTTACAATGCAGTTGGTTGCCTTTTGCGCCTGCTCATTGTTAATGAGGCGAGGCGCATAAGCGTTATTTTGACCTTTAAATGCTGATACGGCTATTTTCATAATACGGGCTCTAGCACTGGCACAATGTAGACTTGACCACCAAAGACCGGTGGCAATTTATAACCGGCCTCATTCCACACAACAAATTGATGGCGTAGCGAGCCCTTGTGCTTTTTGTCTAAAACATCGCTGCTTACATGGATCATAAACTGCGAACCTAAAGCCGATATGCCTTCATTTAACTTTATTGAAGCAACGGTTTTCCCTCTGGTGGTCGCTATCCTGTACTCTGCATCAGAAAAAAGGCTTGGGTTTAACACCAAGCCTTTTTCATCTAATACTTCACACAATATGAAGTTATCGGAATACTGATAGAGTGATACGGGGTCGCGATAAATATCATTGAATGTACCAATGTCACTTGATATTTCGATGTAATTAACAGTTTCATCAAATGCGGAGGCCACAGCTGCCGCAACCGGAACGCTCACAGTATCCTTAGCGGTAAGCCTATTACTGTCTGTTACTGTTAGCTCATACGTCAGTGTTTGGGCTGTGTCAGAACTTGGTGCAATACCGACAGGGTTGCTAATAAGCGGATCAGATAACGCTACGACTGCACTGGTGGATATCTGATCCCAGCTATAAGCTACGATAGTCGCGCCCGCTTGAGTTACTACGCCCGCCCCATTTAACTGGAACTGAGCGCCAGCGGTAACGGTAGGTAAGTCGGTGCCAGCGTTTGCGGTGGGCGGGGTGTTTGATGTAGCGTACTCCCCGAAAGTGATAGTATTGGCGTTACCAACCATAAGTTTTTTATAAACAGCTTGGTCGCTAGAAGATATAATACCAAACTGTCTTGCGTATCTAAGCCGTGGGTCGGTATGCTCTAACACCTTTTCTGAACCGTGGTAAAAACTTAGCGTATCTTCTTCTACCCTAGCCCCCAGCGATATAGTATCTGTAACCTCTAAGGTTTCATCCATATACAAATCATAAGAACCTGTCACGCCTGTGTTACGGTCTGAAACTGTAAATATCCCATCACGATACCAAGCGTAAAACATATCATCTAAATTTTGACCTCTTACGATAACGCCGTGAACTCTTCCGGCCTCCATAGGTACAAATTCAATTTGAATATCCGCTTCAGCATCTGTATCTAAAACAATATTCCATCGAGGGCTTGCAGGTTCGCTTCCGATGCACTGCAAACCGCTTTCGGTTATCGCCCACTCGCCATTTGTTTGGGTGAACTCTTCGGGGATTTCCGTAGCCTGCTCAAAATCAAAAAGAACCGGTGTAGGGTATTTAGGACCGCCAACGATAGGCACTGCTACTGTTTGCTCTATGTAGTTTGCACCTCCGTCATAGAGGTAAAACAGTACATTTAGTGAGCCACCTTCAACGAAAGTATTCGGCAAGCCTTCAAATGAATATTGAATATCTCTACTAATATCGCGGCCTTCATCTAACGCCTTCAATCCGCTTACAAAAACATTCGTTCCATATTTGACTTCGGCCGATACCAATTCATCGTTTGAAAAAGTAGGCGGGATAGTATCCCGCACTACTGGTTGCATCGTATTAAGCGGTAACATTCAATACCTCCACCTCATTTGAGTAAGTCCAGCCGCTTTCAGAAGTTCCTAGCACAGTCTTAACGCGGAAGTCATAAGTGCCATCTGATACGTTTAAATGCCAGCCGAGCGCTTCAATATGGTTATGGTAGATAGGGGGTAAATCTATCCATGTTTCGCTAGAAGATAATTTGTATTGCCCATACATTTCATCAAAAGCGAACAGAACGTTATCTGTAACGTTGGGCATTGTCTTAGCGATATGTATGGTGCTTAATGCATCTTCCCTAGAGGTATCCTGCGCCACCACTTGACTTACTAGCAAATCATCCCTGTCAACTATGCGATTACCGTTGACGTAGGTGTTAAACAGTATTACTCGACTGCGTGTATACGTTACGTGTATTGCGGATTGAGTAGTATCACCGGTAAACAAAGAAGTGTTACACATTAAATGGATTGACTTGCTGTGCCCACGCATTGTTCTATATCCATTTTCGCCCCTAAAGTAATTTGTGATGCTGAGTAACTTGGCATCAATAACACCATCCCCTGGGTCATACATATAACAGTTGCCTAAATATGAAGTGTGCTCGTAAGCTGAATCAACTCTATTATCACTATTCAACACAAGGGCATCTGAGTTAGAGCCGTTAGAGTAATCCCCACCATGCGACTCCAACCCCATATTAACGTGGTTATTTAGAAAAACCATGCTTTTAAACTGGCCTTTGTTAGTTTCAGAAGGGCTAAATCCTTTTTGCCAGCGGCTTATTGCTGTGTCGGTTCCACAGTAAACATCAACGTTATCGACATTTAAATGCTCCCCGCCGCCAAGTGTTATTGATACTCTAAAACCGTCAAAGGATGCATCTTTTACGCGAAGGTTCCCAACCGGAGAAGTATGTCTAATTCCGAATTCAGAATTAAATCTAGGCTCACCAGTGTAATCTAAATCAATAATTTCTTGATTGTCGATAATGCTGTAAAGCGGATGCATAACAGGCTGTAAGAAAGGCTGTGATTTTCTAATGCTTCGCAACTCAAGCTTTCTAGGGGCAACAGCGGTTTCAGGCTTGAACACTTCGCGTATGTGTAAATTAGAAATAGTGCCATCGAAACCGTTAGAGGTTGTAAGTGTCAGTCTTGTAGCCCCTGCCGGTGCTTTCATGTGCCATACTTCACGAGCATTTTTAGATAGCGCATAATCGTTATCGTTGATACTGGACACATTAAATAAAGGTGTTATCTCACCTACTGTAAGGCCGGAGACCGTAAATGCGATTTCATAAGTTTTACCTTCAATAAAATCATAGTTTGTAACAAACGCATCAGAACCCGCTATGTTCGAACTTGTCTGCAGGCTAGGTAAAATTCTAATAGGGATATTAAACTCAGACTCGCCTACAAAGTATTTGATGTAGTCAATATCCTCTTCGCCGTGGTTAAGATGGTCAAACATACCGTTTGGCGAATACATATTATTTTCACCCAATTTTGTAACCAGTCCGCCACGCTCTGTGTAGAATGTACCGTCAGCGCTGGATAGATCATTTACTGTTGTAAGGTTTGAAGGGAACAATCCGGTTCGATTATTTAGCATCTCATTACAGCGACAAACTATATCACCTGTACTTGCGCCCATAACTGGCTGCGCATTATCCGCAGGGAAGGTTGTACCTTCGCTAATAACACCAACAAACGGCAACCCTCTTGGTGTTGATGCGGGAATGTCTAACTTTCCATCTTCAAATTCATAGACAGCATTTACAATGCCTTCTCCTGTCGATTTATTGACTAGCGTCACATCATGAGAAACAAAACCTGTCTCATTCGGTACGCTTAACGAAACCACCGATTCGAACAATGCTATACCAGTGCGGTTTGCACTTACCCTTTGAACTGGTACTTCGGCCGCTACATTTACGTAAGCCGACTTTACTATGGGGTCGTTAAATCCATCGCTTATTGTAACTTGGAATTCAAACTGGGTGTTTTGGGCAACATTGGGAACCGTGAAATAACACGCAACATTATTCGCGTCATTTATGGTTATCGATTCTGCGCCGTTGTCTACTTGTGACCATAAGTAAGATAGCGTATCACCGTCTTGGTCAGTTGCCGCGACCTGCAAGGTTACTGCTGAACCACTGATAACAGAAAGCAACTCTATATTTTCCGCTACAGGAATATAGTTTTCGGGTCTTACATGAACCTGTCTTTCCGTAGTTACCGTTATATCTTGGTATGTGGCGCTGTAAGTAACGGTGTAGTAACCCTCTGTAGAGGTATCTATATTATCCGTTATCGTTACCGCTAGCGCGTTACCATCTGGGTCTTCGGCTGTGGCACCTTGCTCTACATAACCATCACCTATAAACACTGTGACCGTTTCGGCACCATTCCTAGCGATCACAGGGGCACTTAAATCAATAGGTGACTTGGCGGCGTAGTCTGCCCAGCCTAACGAGATAATTTCTACATCATCATAGTTAGGTGATATAATTCCGTGGCGGGTTTCCCCGCTGTTAAAAGCTACGCTTTGTTCAAATAAGTCTACCCCATCGATATTGCAATAAATCAAGTCGCCATCGTCTGACACGGTAATGTCATGAGGCTCAAACGTAGCCACAATCCTTGATACTATATTACCTACCGTTTGATATACGCCATTCGAATACGATGATATCCATACCTCTTCGCTAGCCGTATCTATACGCACCCATAAAAAGCTGCCATCGTCTTTAATGCGTAACTTAAAGCCCCATGTTGCGTTCTGACTTGTATCCCCTGGGTTGGAGGGGGCCATTTCAAAAGTGGCCTGCATGGTTATTGCTGTACCCATCACCTGGCTTAACTCCCAACGGGGTGCTGCTGGCTGCTCTCCGTTAGGTATCAGGCGATTGTTTTCATTTATTATCCAATCCCCTCTAGCTTTTTCCCAGTTTCCGATAGCGCCGGTAGTCGGTGTCATATTTAAAATGTAAGCTGCCATTCTATATTCTCTCTATACTGTAATTGTAATTGTGTTTGACCAAGCACCGATAAGTGCGCCGTTTAAGCAGCGGCATCGGATTTCGTAAGTGTTAGAAGTTAATTGAAGTGTTCTTTTAAATGCGCCTAGCACACCAGGTAAGCCAACATCAGGCACCGCTAATATTTGCCAAGTGCTTCCGCTATTGGTGGAGTATTCAAACTGCATATCTGTCATGGCTACGCGGCATAAGTCGTTAACCGTAGGGTAGCTTTTTAGTACCTTTACGCTGTCTTTGTATGCGCCAATAACGCCGACATCGGAATACCTAACATGGTCTGAGTTCGTTTGATTATCTAACTGCTCGTGGGTTGAGGATCGAATACCATCAACGCGAGCGTTCCATAGCTCTACGAGCGAGTAAGTGTAGGTAGGCGCGATACTTTCTTTCGTACCTTCTAGCCGAGTGAAGTCGCAGTTGGCCGCTAACGCCGTGGCCACGCCGTGAACCCGAAGTTGTCGATAAGCACCGATGAACGTGGAGTGATTGACCTCAAGCCGTTTTTTAGTATCTATAACGCCATCAGATGAGCCCTGCCCATACATACCAAGAACATACGCAGCGGGTGAGTAGGCGTCCGATTTACCGCCGCCGTTGAATACGAACACATCACTGTTGCTGTCGTAATTACCTGTGTTACTGCCTAACAATAAATTGCAGGTTACGTAACACACTTGGGCTTTTTCGAAGTAGGGCCCCCCATTCATATCAGCGGCTATGGCTGACTGCCATGTGTCGTATTGTCCGGTATACCCGCCGATTACATCTAGCCGCCATACTTCAAGATCAGTGCCGCCTCGTAAGTTAAGAGCCGCCTTGTTGCCAACAGAAGACACGTTTTCAAATAAATAGTGACCGCCATCGTTATCAAAGTAACCATCACGCGGGGCGTAGTCTAAAACGCCCGTTAAGTGAACCCTTGGGGTTGATGTGTCACTCAGTCTTTCTACTGGGTCTAGGAGCCAGTCAAGATTTACTATGCTTCCACTCACTGAAGCTTCAAGCAACGGTACCGCGGGGGTTTCTGTTCTGATTAGCTTGCGAACATAGATATTAAGCACATCACCTGTATAGCTTTGCCCTTCAATAGTTACGATACTAGCGTTAGCTGGGGCGCGAATAAGCCACACTTCGGTACCTTCAAGAGAATGGCTGTATTGCCCTTGAGCGGTGCCGATTGAAGGTGTTACGCCGCCAGTCGTTCTACCTTCTAACTTCAATGAGATTTGATAAATCTCACCTTCTTCGAAGTTGTAATTCGCGCTCAACGTTGAGCTTGCATTACTGGCAGTATATCGCTCACCGACGCGGGTCCACCCCGGACCTGCAAAGCTGCTAGGCTGCACTACTTTTGCGGTCACTTCGGGTGAGGCATTTATGATTATCTGGTGCGTATAGATATTGGTTTCAGTGGAATACCTAAAGAATGCGCTTTCGGTTTCCCCTGGGTCTAAATGTAAGTAAGCATCTCGCGGGTCAAATCTCACTGAGCCGTGAGGGGTGGCCGCTATAACTGCCCCACCTTCTAGTTCAACAACCGATTTAAAGGGTAACTCCGCACCTTGTATAGATACCGCATCCGCTAAATGCGGTATGTGCATATAAGGCTGCGTCATTATCTGGTTTGCGTAAGCGGGGATAGTTTCTATTGTGAGCTCGGCTTTTTGACCGCTCCAACTTTCACCGATAGAAAGGCTCACGGTTTCGTTAAACAATTCACCATTGATGGTTACGTTATTTAGTATTGCCGTTGAGCTACCCAGCGCGGTAAGGAATGGCAAAGGGGCTTTGAATTGATAATCACCACCGTTAATAGTAACTGTAGCGCCTTCCTCAAGCACAAAAACACCTAAAGCCCCATTTTCATCTAGCTGGCAACCTGAGTTGTTTGCTTCGAGGGATGTGGCAACTCGGTAAGCATAACTATCACCGCTCACCGCTCGTAGCCAATTAACTTGGCAATCCCGCATTGTTGACGGTTCGTGAAAATAGATGCCAGCACCATTGCGCTCTGACGTAAATCCTTTTAGATTTACCTCGCACATAGGGTTAAGCGCTAAGCCGCTAAAGCCGTGAACCTTGAAGCTTCTTAACGTAACTTCATCGCCGGTTTCGATTTCAATGCCGTGATAAAGCTGCTGTGTTTCTCGATACTGATGATTTTCATTGATAATCTCGCCACCAATGATTTCCATATCACTATGGCCAGAACGAATAACTACGCCTATATCACCGCTACCGTTAACGAAAAGTCGCTG
>OJBC01000392.1_pt1 | contig 17544 bp, 9 predicted proteins | sample 1590351 | NCBI WGS metagenome assembly OJBC01 (sample SAMN05416892, study PRJEB24817) | seawater metagenome | isolation source: Sea water | place: Canada:Atlantic | collected 2013-11 | reverse complement strand
ACGAGATTTCTGCCTGTCTCGTGGGCTCGGAGATGTGTATAAGAGACAGGTGTTACACCAGGCAAAGGCGGCACTGAGCACCTAGGTCTTCCAGTATTCAATACAGTACGTGAAGCGGTAGAAGCAACAGGCGCAACTGCGACTGTTATCTATGTACCTGCTGCATTCTGTAAAGATTCAATCGTTGAAGCTGCTGATGCTGGCATCGAGCTTATCGTTTGTATCACTGAAGGTATTCCTACGCTAGACATGCTTTACGTTAAAGAATACGTAAATGCTAAAGGCGTTCGCATGATTGGTCCTAACTGCCCAGGTGTTATTACTCCTGGTGAGTGTAAGATTGGTATCATGCCTGGTCACATCCATAAGCCTGGTAAAGTAGGTATTGTTTCTCGCTCTGGTACGCTTACGTACGAAGCCGTTAAGCAAACTACTGACGAAGGTTTCGGCCAGTCTAGCTGTGTTGGTATCGGTGGTGACCCAATTCCTGGTTCTAACTTCATTGACATCTTACAGTTGTTCCAAGACGATCCTCAAACAGAAGCTATCGTTATGATTGGTGAAATTGGTGGTACAGCAGAAGAAGAAGCTGCTGAATTTATCAAAGCTAACGTCACTAAGCCTGTTGTTTCTTACATTGCGGGTGTTACTGCACCTGAAGGTAAGCGTATGGGTCACGCTGGTGCAATCATTGCTGGCGGTAAAGGTACAGCTGATGAGAAATTTAAAGCACTAGAAGACGCGGGCGTTAAAACCGTTCGCTCTCTTGCTGAAATCGGCAAGGCACTTCGCGAAACTACGGGTTGGTAGTTAGCAAAGCGCACGCAAGTGTTTAAGTGAAGCCCGCTAATTAGCGGGCTTTTTTGTGCCTGATTATTGATGGTCAACAGAAAATTCCTTACTAGTAATATCCCTAATTTGGCATTCGTCATCTATATTTAAAACCTTGCATAACCCCTCTTAAAAAGGCTAAGTGCCGTAACAAAATTACAACAAAAGGTCAGTTTAGCGGCGATATTGCGTAATTTTGTTGTTAAATTTCAATAATTCATGAGAGTTAATGTTAATGAGGTGTTTAATATTTTCTATGAATACGTATGCAAGCAATTGTGCAAAGCCCGTGTGCTCTATAGGATTATCAGCGACTGGATACATTGTCATTCGATTGTCATAAAAATAACAAAAAGACAACAAATCTAACTGAATGGGACACCTGTTTTATGAAACAATTTAAACCAAATCTCATCAAGGTTGCGCTGATCACTGGTGGCGTAGCTTTTGGTTGTTCGCCTACATTTGCACAAGAAACAAATTCTGAAGCAGCTGATGAAGCTAATGTTGAAGTTATTCAAGTTAGCGGTATACGTGGCAGCTTGCAGCGCGCTCAAGCAATTAAGATGGACAATACATCTATTGTTGAAGCGTTATCCGCAGAAGACATCGGTAAATTACCAGACACAAGTATTGCAGAATCTATTTCACGTTTGCCTGGTCTAGCCGGTGAGCGTAGAAACGGTCGTACAAGTGGTATTTCAGTACGTGGTTTCAACGAAAACTACGTAGGTACATCACTAAACGGTCGTGAATTATTAGGTATGGGCGACAACCGCGGCGTTGAATTCGACCTCTACCCAACTGAAATCATTTCTAGCATCGTTGTTTATAAAACAGCAGAAGCTGGCATGACCACCCAGAATATTGGTGGTTCAATTGACCTTCAAACCATTAGTCCGCTTGCAGCTAAAAGTACATTCGCTATCAACGGCACCTACGAAAAGAATGCTGAAGATTCTCCTAACCCAGATTTTGACAACAACGGACATCGTATTTCAGTAAACTACGTTGACCAATTTGCTGACGATACTATTGGTCTTGCACTGACTGTTGCTAGCATGGAATCACCACGTCAAGAACAACATTTCCGTGGTTATGGCTATGCAGGTGTTAATACAACAGCTGAAGGTACATTTGACGATAATGGCAACCCTCTATGGAATCCTCGCCGCTATGACGGTGCTGATACTGTTGATGTTCCTGATGGTACCGTCGTGCTTGGCGGCACAGATTCGTTCCAACGTTCAGCAATGTTAGAGCGTGACTCTATCGCGGCTGTAGTTGAATGGGCGCCTACTGATAAACTAAATGTTCAAGTAGATGCGCTTTATATCGACTTCGTAGAAGATGACGTTCGTCGTGGTCTAGAAGAAGGTGGTGCTGAATGGGGTACTGGTGAATATACCATTACTGGTGTTGAAAACGGTTTAGTAACATCAGGTTACTACGATGGCTTCTATTCAGTTATTCGTAATGATGCTCGTACTCAAGAAGCCGATTTAACGACGGTAGGCGTTAACGCTGAATACATTTTAAATGATAACTGGACCTTAGAGTTCGACTACTCTACCGGTAAAGTCGAAAAAGACATCATTGATGTAGAAAGTTATTCAGGTGTAGGCCGTGCGGGTATTGATGGTCGTCCTATTACTGCTCGTAGTTGGGAAATGACGTCGACTGGCGCGGTATATTCTGATCACCCAAGCATTGCACCTGTTGACCTTACTGACGAAAGCTTAATTCGCCTTGCCGGCCCACAAGCGTGGGGCGCACCTATTATTGGCGCAGACGCACAAGATGGTTTTGTTAACCAACCAAACTATGAAGAAGACCTAGATACTTACCGCTTTGATGCAAAAGGGTACGTTGAATGGGGCGTAGTAACTGGCATGTCTGCGGGTGTTATTTATTCAGATCGTAGTAAAACCAAAGAAAATGATGGCGCATATCTAACCGCGTCAAGCTATCCTGGTGATGCGGCTATTCCAGATGTACTAGGCGTAGTACCTCTAGATTTCATCGGTATAGACGGCATTTTAGCTTATGATTCACTTGGTCTGTTCCAAAGTGGGTATTACACAACGACTGATGCCAAGCTGGTACAAAACGATCGCTTAGGTGATAGCTATACAGTTGATGAAGAGTTACTGACTTTCTACACTAAATTTGATTTGGAAACGGAAATAGGTGATGTTTATATTCGCGGTAACGTGGGTGTACAAGTGGTTAGTGCTGACCAACAATCGACTGGATTCTCAACTACGTCAGATGCTGAAGGCATGACAGTAGCGGTACCGGTTTCTGGCGGCGCTGATTACACTGATGTACTACCAACACTTAACCTTTCTGCAGAAGTAGCTGAAGGCCAGTTTGTACGTTTCGCATTGGGTAAAGTGATTTCAAGACCACGTATGGACGATATGCGTCCAAATACACAGGCGTCTTTCGCGTTTAATGATAACCAAATTACCAGTACCGATCCTGAAAATGGTCCTTGGAGTGGTAGCTCAGGTAACCCTGAACTTAAGCCTCTTGAAGCTAACCAGTTGGATATTGCTTATGAAAACTACTTCTCAGATACGGGTTATGTAGCGGCATCATTCTTCTATAAAGATATTAAAAACTGGCATCGCGATACTAGCGTACTAACGGATTTCTCTGATGTTTACATTCCTGATTTACACCAAGGGTCAGAAGGGCAAACGCCTGCTACTTTCCTAGGTTCTGTAGGCAGTGTACTAGATGGTTTTGAAGGTTATGTGCGCGGTTATGAACTTCAAGGTTCATTACCAGGTGAATTGCTTCACGACTCACTTGAAGGCTTTGGCTTATTCGCAAGTGCTACCTTCATGGAAGGCGAAGTAGATGCAGCACCTACGCAAACAGAAACCCGTATTCCAGGTTTGTCTGAAGAGTCATATAGCATGACGTTCTTCTATGAAAGCAATGGTTTCGAGTTCCGTGTTGCAGCAACCAAGCGGGATGACTACCTAACAGAAGAACGTGGTACTAGCTTGGCATTGGTAGATGCTACTAAGCAAGGCGGTACCTTGGTTGATGCCCAAATCGGATACGACTTTAGTGAGTCTGGTATTGAGTCTCTGGAAGGCCTACGTGTTACTTTCCAAGCGCAAAACCTAACTGATGAAGATGATATTCAAGCGTCACAGGCGGATTCTCGTCAAATTACGCAATATCAATCTTACGGTACTAACTACTTGTTGGGCTTTAACTATACCTTCTAATGGTTGAGCGAAAGCTAACATTAGAATAAATACAAACCACCTTGTTGTTTCAGCGCTCGAATATGCATTTTGGCGGCGAAGCAAAAGGTGGTTTTTTTATTGTAAAAAGACAGGCAAACCATCTACAGTGTGGTGAAGTAAGTAGTAAGGGCTGAGTATGGTAGTAGCAAATAAAACAGCAGCGAATCAACAGGCAACCGATCAATATTCAAGGGATCACCAAGAAGCCAAGCAAACGCCGGTAAAACGGGTTGTGGTTGCTGGCGGCGGCACAGCAGGGTGGCTAACAGCGGCGTTGCTCAAAAAAGTCATTGGCGACGCAGTGAATATTACCCTGGTCGAATCTGAGGCTATTGGCACAGTAGGCGTAGGCGAGGCCACCATCCCGCCCATTAGACTAGTTAATCAAGTGCTGGGTATTGACGAGGCCACTTTTCTTCGCGATACCAAGGCCACCATTAAGCTGGCAATTCGCTTTGAAAACTGGAAGCAACAGGGGCAACAGTACTACCACACGTTTGGTGCGCCAGGCAAAAGCATGGCGTTCTGTCATTTCTATCACTTCTGGCTAAAAGCACGTCAGCAAGGTTTAAAACATGATTTGTGGGAATATGACCTTAACTATTTAGCGGCTGAGGCAGGTAAATTTGCACGTATTAACGCGAAAGACCCGGTCTTAGAGCTCCCTTTTGCTTATCATTTTGACGCTTCATTATATGCTAAATACCTGCGTAAACTTAGCGAGGGGCTGGGCGTTAAACGTGTTGAAGGTAAAATCAGCTACGTATCAAGACACAAACACAGTGGGAATGTAAAAGCATTACATCTCGAAAATGGCCATGCCATTGAAGGGGACTTGTTTATTGACTGTACAGGTTTTCGAGGGCTGTTAATTAATGAAACGCTGGGGGCAGGCTATGATGACTGGTCTCATTTATTACCTTGTGACTCCGCCATTGCTGTACCTTCTGAACGCCATGAAAATACCGCACCCTTCACCCGTTCTATCGCGCACAGTGCTGGTTGGCAATGGCGAATTCCTTTACAACATCGTAATGGCAATGGTCACGTATATAGTTCACGCTATATGAGTGATAGCCAAGCCCACGACACCTTGATGGCTAACCTTGACACTAAACCACTGGGCGATCCTAAATTCATTAAATTTACTACTGGCCGTCGTAGACAACAGTGGTATAAAAATGTGGTCGCGGTAGGGCTTTCTTCTGGCTTCTTAGAGCCTCTGGAGTCTACCAGTATTCACCTTATTCAATCAGCTATCGTGAGGTTAATTAAGCTTTTCCCGCACCAAGGTATCTCAGAGAGTGCGGTTAAAGAATACAACGCACAATCAAAAGTAGAATTTGAACAAATACGAGATTTTCTAGTATTACATTATTGTTTAAATGAACGCGAAGACAGTGATTTTTGGCGAGATATGCGCCATTTAACCTTGCCAGATTCGTTGACTCACAAAATGGCGTTGTTCAAACAAAATGGCAATTTAGTTCGTGAACAAAATGACTTGTTTCTAGAGAGCTCTTGGCTGCAAGTTATGTATGGGCAAGGGCTTGTCCCTGAAGACTATCATGGGTTAGCTAACAGTTTTTCTGATGAGAAAACGCAAGCCATGCTGTCGTCGGTGTATAATATTAAGCGTGAACCAATAGCATCGCTACCCACTCATGACGCTTACATTCAATCAATGATTGATAGTGCAAATAAATCGTCTGTAAGCTTTTAATTTAATTGACCTGTGTGCGGTGATGCAAGTTACTGTGTCTCGCTGTAAATCACCATAAATCGCGCCTCGTTATTTAACATTCCGAAGCCGTCAACGACTCCGTTTCCCCCTTAAGTTACTATTAAGGGGGACTTTCCTCATTGCAATTCAATATCTTACTTACCCTGATTAAGTTAGTCACTGCTAATATTTAATTTGATGTAAATTTAATGTAAATGAATACGTATGCATAGTGTTGCTCTCATTTTATACAACCCGATACTATTTGTGGCAGAACCATAAGTGACGAGTTTGGGTGTTGTATTCCCGAACCGTTGATAAAAAAACAAGGAACGGGGCACTAATGAGAACATTCAAACTTAAGCCCATCATGGTGGCGTTGGTCAGCAGCGGGTTGGCATTTACTTTGCCAACATACGCTCAACAAGCGCAAGAAGACACCATTGATGAAGTCAGTGAATCTGCCATAAATAGTAACAATCAATCGAGTAGCCAATTAACAGGTGAAGATATACCGGTCGACGATATATCCGAGGAAACGCTCGAACGCATAGAGGTGAGGGGGTTTAGTACTAGCCTCATACAATCACTCAACCAAAAGCGTTTTTCTGACACGGTGTCAGAACAAATTTCTGCTGACGATTTGGGTGGTTTACCAGACGTATCAATGGCAGATGCGCTTACCCGACTGCCGGGTATATCTGCGGTTCGTACCGGAGGCCAAGCGGCGGAGATCAACATTCGTGGTTTAGCGGGTGACTTTGTGTTCTCTACATTAAATGGACGTGAGCAAGTGTCTACCAGTGGAAGCAGAGCCATTGAGTTCGACCAGTACCCCTCAGAGTTAATCACCGAAGCGAGTGTATATAAATCGCCTAAAGCATCACTGATTGAAGGGGGGATCGCTGGAACGGTAGAACTGAAGACAGCAAGCCCGTTAGCCATGGAGGAGCAGCATAAGTTCAGTGCCAATATGCGAGGCATGTATAACGACCGAGCCAGTGAGATATCGGATGCGAGTGAATTTGGTCATCGATTGAGCTTTTCCTATCAAGGAAAGTTCATGGACGACACCGTTGGTTTATCCCTAGGTTATGCACGCTTATTCCAACCCAGTGTTTCTACTCAGTTTGTGGGTTTAGCGTATAACGGGGCTGTTGATGTAGATGGGATTGAAGGTGACAACGACAGAGCTGGCACCGACTGCCCAGAATGTGAGCTTATTTCTGAAGGCTTTGAGATTCAACATAAAGGTGGCGAGCAAACTCGCGATGGTTACGTTGCAGCCATAGAGTGGGCACCGGTTGATAATTTCACCTTAAAAGCTGATGCGTTTATCTCTAAGTTCGATTCAGAAGAATTTGCCCGCGGGTATCGAGTCAAACTAGGGGGGATAACAGCTGGCATCACGAACCCTGTTGTTGTGAACAATAGTGTGATTGGTGGCACTTTCTCACGAACAGACAGTAGCTTTACTCGAGTCGAGCTAGTTAACGACGACAACCAAGATTTCGATAGCGTTGAAAACTTTGGTATTAACGCAGATTGGGAAATTAGTGCTGACTTATCGGTACAGTTTGATGTGTCACGCTCTACTGCGAAAAGTGATTTCCGTAATGGCTTGTTGTGGTCATTAGTCAGCGAAGATGCCAACGCTGTCAGTCCGGTGTTTGATGAGAACGTTCAAATCTCGTATTTGTTAAATGGCAACAACCTTCCTGATTTAGCCTTCAATCAAGCAGATGCATTTTCCGATATCGATAGGGTGATGGTCAGTAAATACGGCATTTATCCGTTTGTTAACAAAGACGAACTCGATGCTTATAAAGTCGATTTCCAATACTTTGTGGATATGCCTATTGTAACTGGTTTGGAGTTTGGCTATCGCTATTCCGATAGAGAGTACAGTAACGATCGTTCGGTATTTGAATACGGAAACGATAGTGCATTCTCTGCCAGTGAGCCACCGCTGCGTTTAACGGATGACATGGTAGAGCAAGTTGATTGGGCTGGCGATTTTAGCTATTTTCCAAGCTATTTGTCGGTAGATTTAAACAGTGCGCTTAATGCATGGTTTCCGAGCGGCTACCCTCAACCAGTACAAACCTGGGGGGCTGGAGCAGCAGGTGTGATTAATGGCCCAGGTACAGGGCCATCTACTTCTTGGACTATGCAGGAAAGTGGGCAGGTATTTGAAACCGTAAACTCTGCATATTTGATGGCGGGACTCAGTACTGAGATTGCGGGTATGCCTGTAACCGGTAATGTGGGGGTTCGTTACGTAAAAACAAAACAAAGCTCTACCACTTACCAGCGTGCCACTTCATTAATTACCGATCCAGAAACCGGTGTCACAGTTGAAGTCAGTGATCCCACTGCTGGCGCGCAAAACATTACTGACGATGCTGGCCTCATTAACAACTTTTATCGCTTCACAACGCTTACTCACGAATACGACGATGTGTTGCCGTCTATCAACCTAAATTTTGCGCTGACAGATAATACGCAACTAAGAGTAGCCGCAGCAAAAGTGATGGGCCGTGCGCCTATTAATAGATTTGCGGCAAATGCTTCTACCACCGTTGAAACGGTAACCGCTGTACAGGATAGAGACTCCGGGGAAGTGACCTTGTCGCAACCTACCGCCAAGGTAAACGGCAACGCAACAAATAGCCCTTACCTAGAACCTTTTTATGCCACCCAATACGATATTTCATGGGAATACTATTTTGAGGATACCGAAGGGGCGTTAATACTGGCGGCATTCTACAAAGATATAGAATCTTTTATCGAAGAAATTAATATAGAACCTTATGACTTTAGTGGCAACGGCATTGCGGTTCCAGCGTCGGTTCAGGTTCCTGTGTATCTTGAACCTGAATTTGTAGGGCAAGAGGCTGAGTTGTCACGGGATGCTGATGGCAACCCTATTTTTGTTACCGTCCCTACAGAAAATGGCAGCTATAGCACGGCGGTGAATAACGCTGAAGGTGGCTATATTCGCGGTGTTGAAATTGCCTACACTGAAATTTATAGCATGTTGCCAAGCTTCTGGTCTGGTTTAGGGGTAACGGCGAGTTACTCATACACGGAAAGTGAAATTCAACGTACGCTAAGTAGTTCGGTGTATTCAGATAGCTTGCCTGGGTTATCTGAAAATGTCGCCACGGTAACGCTATTTTGGGAGTACGAAGGGTTTGAAACTCGCTTATCTGGGCGTTATCGCGATTTCTTTGTGTCTGAGCAAGTGGCTGTAAACGATCAAACCGTAAATTTTGATTCTGAACTGGTTGTCGATTACCAAGCGTCCTATGAAATTAACGACAATTGGAGCGTATTGTTTCAAGTTAACAACGTTACTGACGAACCTACCAAGAGCTATTTCACCTCTTCTGAACAAACCGGCACCATCCAGTTTTTCGGAACGCAGTATTACTTGGGGATGACATATCAATTATGAGCATTTTACCTATCTGCCAGAAACTGAAACCAAAGGCTATCGCTGCCAATACTGCGTTTACGAAAAAGAAAAATTTGGAGTTATCCATGTTAACAAAACCCTTATCGACGCCAATGCCCACCCTGAAGGTATGGCGCATTGCGGCGCTTATCCTAACGGCGCTCTTTATAGTAGGTTGTGGGGGCTCAGGTGTTGAGTCTGGCTCGAACAATTTACTGACTTGTAATGTACCAAACGTACCTAATGCAGACGGCACAGCGTGCGTCGCGCCACCGCCTATTCAATGTGATGCACCCACGGTACCTAATGAAACTAATGATGCGTGTGTAGTTGGCGCCGATCCGAGTTTGCCACTACCGGTGTTTTTCCCTGCCGATAATCAAGCAGTTTTATACTACAACCGCGCGGCAGTTGATGCTGATAATTCCACAACCGACCCCGCGTACGAGGGCTGGCGTTTGCATACATGGAACAATGATGAATGCGACGCTTATGCCGATGCAGATACTGACTGGGCCAATGGACGTCAACATACGGGTATCGACCCTAATTATGGTGCGTATTGGGTATTAGATTTAAAAGACAATTTTGATAACTGCCACAATTTTATCATTCACTTAGGCACTGACGATGCCGGTAAAGAGCTGGGCGGTTCAGACTTTCAAGCTTCGCTAGTTCAAGATGACGAAACGTACGTGCGTATGAACTTTACGTTGTCAGGGGAGCCCACGTTGTTTGAATACCCCATTATGTCTCTCGGGCCACAGCCTGTAGATATAGAAGGTTTTGGTGCACATTGGTTAGATGCTAATACGATATTGTGGGATGTGGCTGATACCGTATCTACCGTGAAGCTTCACTATTCGGCGAATGCTGACTTAGAGAGTTCACTGGAAGATGGAATTAACGGCACCTCAATAGCGTTAATGCCTGCCACGTTAGATGAAAACCAAACAGCTAAAGCAGAAAACCTGGCGGCACTTCAGGCTTGGGAAGGAGAGTGGAGCCTAGAGGATGCTAAGACTGTCTTAACCACTCAAGCGGTAGTGGGTGGGTATGACAGTGACGGGGTTCTAATAGCAGCAACAGGCTTACAAAACGCAAAGGTTATTGATGATATCTTCACCGCGGGTGATGAAGATGCAAACGAAGCAAGTTTAGGTGCCGTGTATTCTGACACGGGTATTGCTGTATCGGTATGGGCCCCCACAGCGCAAAATGTAGAGTTGCTAATATACAACGACAATAAAACCCTGGCGAGTCGATACACGATGACGCGAGACACCAATACAGGTATCTGGCAATTTGAAGGCGATATGTCGCTAGACAGACAACTTTACCGCTATGAAGTTACGGTTTTTCATCCGCAAACGGGGGCGGTAGAAGTACTTGAAGTTACTGACCCTTATTCGGTAAGCCTTAGCACCAATGGCCGCTTCTCTCGCTTTGTAAACTTATCAGATGACGATTTAAAACCAGAAGGGTGGGATACTCAGAATATTCCTACGTTAGAAAACCCTGAAGATGCAGTTATTTATGAGGGCCATGTTCGTGATTTCAGTATTCGCGATATGTCTACAAGCGAAGAAAATCGTGGTAAGTACTTAGCCTTTACCGAGCAAAACACGGCGCCTGTTTTACATCTACAAAAATTGGTTGAGGCAGGCTTAAACTACTTCCATGTGCTGCCCGCAAACGATATTGCCACCATCGATGAAGACCCAACAAAGACCGTTGGTTTATTCGACACGGTTGCAGACTTATGTCGCATTAACGCGGATGCGGTGGTTTGTGAAGAAGAGAACAGTGCCACATTACTTATTGATGTTTACAACAGCTACGACCCTCTCGCTGAAGCAGCGAAAGCACAGCAGCTCACAAGTGACATGCGTGCTATTGATGGTTTCAACTGGGGTTACGACCCACATCATTTCAACGCACCAGAAGGTAGCTATGCATCAAATGCAGAAGGTGTAGAACGAATTGTCGAAATGCGGGCAATGATTCAAGCTCTGCATGAAATGGGGCTTCGTGTTGCGTTAGATGTGGTATACAACCATACCAATGCTTCTGGCGTGTTTGCGAAATCTGTACTGGATAAGGTTGTACCTGGCTATTTCCATCGCTATGAAATCGACACCGGCGATATTGTTCGCGAAACCTGCTGTGATGATACGGAACCGCGTAATGTAATGATGGAAAAATTAATGCTGGATTCACTACTTATGTGGACCGAGCATTACAAATACGATGCCTTTCGTTTTGACATCATGAGCCAGGCCTCTAAAGAGACGATGTTGCAATTGCGCAACAGCGTGCAAGCATTAGATGAAGATAATTACTTCTACGGTGAGGGCTGGACACGCATCGACAGAGGTTACGAACAAGCGAACCAGCTGAATATGGCCGGTACGCAAATAGGCACGTATAACGATAGAATTCGTGAAGCTATTCGCCAAGGCAATATCTTTTCACCTGACTCTGACGCGCTGTTAAGCGACCAAGATAAAGTGAAAATGAGCATGATAGGTACACTGCAAGACTATGTACTTGAAACCTCGGCAGGCGTAGCTAGCAATACCAGTAACCTAGGCGGTTACGCATTAGACCCAGCCGACATTATTAATTATGTATCTAAACATGATAATGAAACCTTATGGGATCAGCTGAACTATACATTACCAATGGACATTTCGTTGAGTGAGCGCATACGTGCACAAAACGTAGCTATCGGTATTCCGCTTGTGTCGCAAGGTATTCCATTCTTACAGATGGGCGGTGATTTACTGCGATCTAAGTCTATGGACAGAAACACCTATGACGCAGGTGATTGGTTCAATTTCGTTGATTTTACCTATGAAACCAATAACTGGAACGTGGGTTTACCGTTAGCTGAAGACAATGAAGTTCGTTGGGAAGAAATGGGTGAGTTTATTTATAGCCCAGAACGTGATGCATCTATGGCCGACATCATATTTGCGTCAGATGTATTTAACGAGTTGCTGGCCATTCGTACGGAAAGTCCGTTATTTCGTTTAACTACCGCCGAGGACATCATCGACCGTATTGGCTTTCATAATATTGGTTCAAACCAGCAAAAAGGTTTAATAGCCATGAGCGTTGATGACGGTGTTGCTTCTGACGCTGACACTGACGGAGAAGCCCGCGCCGATCTTGATATACAAAATGATGCCATTGTTGTGCTAGTAAATACGGGGTACGAAACGAAATCCATTAGTATTAATACCGCAACCGGGTTTTCATTACATGCACTGCAAATGAACTCAAGTGATGAAGCGGTTCGAGGGGCAACATTTAACGAAGCAGAAGACGGGAATGGTATTTTCACCGTTCCAGCACTGACTATTGCTGTATTTGTTAAGCCGCAATCAGGCGCACAAGGTTATGGGTTATCGGCCTACGCAACTTCTGGTGCGCCGGATGTTGTGCCTTATGGCGAGACTACGCCTTACCTTCGCGGCGATATGAACGGTTGGACGACTGATAACCCATTCATATACAAAGGTGAAGGTGTATATGAAGTGGCCGTTGCACTTGAAGGTTCCACCACTTACGGCTTCAAGTTTGCTTCAGAGGATTGGGAAACGGTTAATTTTGGTGCTGCAGAAGGTGATGATGCTGCGCTTGTAGAAACTGAGCCCAAAGTGTTGGCTAGGACCAACAATAACTTAGCATTCACGCCGGCAATAAGCGCTACTTATCTGTTTACCATTAATGCCTCGGATGCAGAGTCTCCCGTACTCAGTATTGTAAACGAGGAGCCCTATGTTGGAACGCCTGTGTACATCCGAGGTGCACTGAACGATTGGGGCACTAATAACGAACTTGAGTATCAAGGGGGGCGTACCTATATAATGACAATGGATATAGAACCAGGCAATTATGAATTCAAGGTCGCGTCTGAAGATTGGGATACGGTTAACTTTGGCGCATTAAGTGCTGATGATGCAGATAGAAATGTGAACGTTGGCCAAACAACGGCCTTAGCAAGAACAAACGATAACCTGCTTCTGACCATTGAAGAAGCTGACCGCTATGTATTTGTTTTTGATGTGAATGACGAAAACAATCCAACCATAGGTGTTTACAAAGAAGCCTATTTTGGTGACACAGAAGTGTACGTCCGTGGCGGGATGAATGGGTGGGGAACCACTGACCTATTTACCTATCAGGGTGAAGGCGAATATACGGTAGACATTGAGCTCAGCGTAGGAAGTGCAGAATTCAAAGTGGCATCAGAAGATTGGAATACCGTTAACTTAGGTAACCCAAATGATGCAATATCTAACCTTGTGACCCCTGATCAACCAAAAGTGTTGGCATTTAGCAACAATAATCTTGTTGTTGAAGTAACTGAACCGGGGCTATACGAATTTAAAGTATCTGGCCCTAATGGTCAGTCTCCTACGCTTACTGTTAGCCCTAAATAACCGTTAGCGATAAATGAGAAACTAAAGCCGTGGATTTTCACGGCTTTTTTTCATTTCTTTAAACAGTTTTTTCCATTAAACCAATCAGTTTTTTCCGCAATTTATTTTTCGAAATTCCGTCAGAATAAAAAACTCACACTATTGGAACATACTTTGCTTTATTCAACCTATGTAGTCGATAACCACCTTACACAATTGCAACATAATAAAAGTGCATGATTATGCACAATGACATGTTAGCAATAGGTGTGGATGATGATAGGTATCATTGAGTGACATTGTTTTCCTGAGCTTTCTAAAGGGCTAGGGGAGCTCCAATAGAAGGATTTAATTAAGCAGTAATTCATATATTGCTTTAACGGAGATTGAGACAATGAAATCAGCTTTAGTGGTAGAAGGTGGTGCGATGCGCGGCGTTTTTGCAGCCGGCGTATTGGATAAGTTCATGGAACAAAATTACTATCCTTTCGATTTCGCGATAGGGGTATCGGCCGGGGCAACCAACCTTTCAACCTATGTTGCTAGAATGCCAGGTCTTAGCAAGACTATCATCACGCAGTACGCCACTAAACGTGAGTTTTTTAGCCCAATGCGGTTTATAAAGGGTGGGCATATGACTGATGTACATTGGTTATGGCACCATTCTAAGAAGTCTCTGGGTATACCAGCGCCTGGTGAAGAAGCAGCAATGCCATTGTATGTAGGGATCACCAGTGTTGAGTCAGGTGAATGTGAATACATACAAGCAACGGAAGAAAATGTTGATGCGTTGATGGTAGCATCTTGTGCAATTCCAACTGCGTTTAGAGAACAACCCGTAATAAATGGCAAGCGCTATGTTGATGGTGGTGTAGCTGATGCTATACCGGTGAGAAAAGCTTATGAGATGGGGGCTCGTGATATTACTGTGGTGCTCTCTCAACCTAAGGGCTTTACAAAACCCACAGTTAAGACAGCGTGGCTATTAGAAAAAATGTATGGCGCTCAACCGGCTTTACTAGATAAGATGACAAAAAGATCAAATATTTATAATGAAACATTGAATTTTTTGTTAGATCCGCCGTCTGACTGCACGATTACTGTCATAGCGCCTGATGAAGCGTTTTGCGTTAAGCGTTTAACAATGGATAAAAAGAAATTACTGCGTGGCTACGGGCAGGGAAGACGAATGGCAAGACGAGTGATATCGAACTCAAAAGTAGAAGCGCAAAGTACGCAAGGTAATAAAACCGTCGCGTAATTAAACTAAAGTATAACAATAATGCGCAATACCGAACTAATGAATAAACTAGAATGGCGAGTCATAGCAATAGCTAAGTGGCAGTATTAAAAGGCTATTGCGAAGCAAAATAGCAAAATAGCAAAATAATAAAATAACAGAATAATAAAAAGAGGTCGTGTGAGTTCCCTTTCGCTATCAAAGCAAACCGTAAGTATCGGATTAGTGAATCCGAAAAACCCCGTAAATGTCGCCTCTATCTTACGAGCTGCAGGCTGCTACGGAGTATCAAGTGTGTTTTACACTGGGTACAGATACCGTATTGCAAAGAACTTTAATGCTGATACGAAGGCTTTTCATAAAAAGATCCCAACTATCGGCGTTGATGACTTAAAAGAGGTCGTGCCCGAAAATGCAAGTGTAGTAGCCATAGAGCTAGTAGAAGGCGCGTTACCTTTACCAGAATTCAAACATCCTGAAAATGCAATGTACATTTTCGGACCAGAAGATGGCAGTTTAGATAAAAGCGTACTTGAGTGGTGTGACCATGTTGTTTACATACCCACGTACTCGTGTATGAATCTAGCTGCTACCGCAAACGTCGTACTTTACGATCGTTTAGCAAAATCAGAGTATATCTCAGGTAATAGCCTCATACGTGAGAGCCGGGATAATAATAATCAATCAAAACTATAAATCGGTTTGAATCGTTGTATTCGAGAGTGAAATTGTGTGTGAGCACAAGGTGAACTTTTGTCATTCTTTTCAAACTAGGCCTGCTAAATCTATAGAGGACCAACAATTGAAAAAACGTGTCGCTACTTCGCTAAATAAGTTAAAAACAATTCATAGCCATATTTCTTCTAATCTGAAGAAATTGAGAAACAAAAGAAAGAAAAAACAGATGGATGAACTATCGAGTTTTTTCTTTAGTCGTTACTCACTTGTGGTAGCACAAAACAAAGAAGACCGAGAGACATGTTTCAGCACAAGACACGAAGTTTATTGTGAAGAAATGAACTTCGAAAAAGAGCGCTCTACGGGTTTAGAGATAGATCGCTATGACGATTACTCTGTTAACTGTTATATCAAACATTTACCAACAGGTGATTGTGCAGGAACGATTCGTATCATTATGCCTGCTATTCGCCACCAAGCCTTACCGCTAGAAGAAAAGTGTATTCACGCTATTGAAGACAAAGCGTTAGTGCCCGCTCAGCTTGGCAGAACTTCAATATGTGAAATTTCTCGTTTAGCTATTCCGAAGTCATTTAGAGTTAGACAGCTTAAAGCTAAAGCGCCATTCAAACCTTCTGGTAAACAGAAAATGAGTAAAGCGGAAAGCGTTCTGCTGGAACACATACCTTATCTGTCTTTGGCGCTCTACTTCATCGCTCTGAGCATTTGCGTTGAACAGGAAATGGAATATGCCTACGTATTGATGGAGCCTAAATTGGCACGCCGATTAAAAATGTTTGGGTTTAACTTTGAACGTTTGGGTGACCCAATTGACTATAACGGTTTACGTGCGGTGTATCGTATCAAACCAAAATCTATCGAGAGTGAATTAACACCGGCGCTACGCAGCTTTTTAATGCGTATTAAAAGTGATCTTGCCGGCAGCTTAACTGAAAACATGTTTGGTTCCACCATGAAAGCTGAGGAAGAGTTTACTGCCAGTAAAGCGGCATAGTATCAGTATTATATTACGTACGGCCGTTCTTTAAAGACGACTAAAATACTACAGATTGAGGGACAAATCGAAGAACAAGGGAAACGGAACAAAGCAATCACATCGTATTAATTTAGTATTGAATACGTATGGAATTGTTTTAACATTCCCTTAACGAGTATGCTATTGGCAATTCAATGCAAAGGTATGCTTGTAGTGTTAGATATTACAAAAACAAATCACCTCCACGTGAACAAAAGTGTGGCGAAAAACGCGGCACAAACTCCTTCCCAAAGCGTTTATAAAAACGTAAATATAAGCTCGGCGGTTAAGAAATTAACGGTAGCAGTTTTATCTCTAGGCCTATTATCCTGTATCGCTTACCCACAGTCAGGTGCCAATTTCATGGAAAGTGAGAACACGAATAACTCAGTGACAGAAATTCTCCCCAATTCTGGCAAGCCTGTGGTATATCAAGTATTTACTCGATTGTTCGGGAATACGAATACCACCAATAAACCGTGGGGGACACTTAAAGAAAATGGTGTGGGAAAATTTAGTGACTTCACGCCACAGGCCCTTCAAAGTATTAAAGCGTTAGGTACCACTCATATTTGGTATACCGGTGTTCCGCATCATGCCTTAGCTACCAGCTACCTCAACATTGGAATTACTGACGATGATCCCGATGTGATTAAAGGGCGTGCTGGCTCGCCTTATGCGGTTAAAGATTATTATAACGTTAATCCTGATTTAGCAGATAACCCCGCTAACCGACTACAAGAATTCGAAGCGCTTATCCAGCGTACTCATCAACACGATATGAAAGTGGTTATCGATATAGTGCCTAACCATGTAGCGCGCCGTTATCTGTCTCTTATACACATCTCCGAGCCCACGAGACAGGCAGAAATCTCGT
>OJBC01000380.1_pt1 | contig 18009 bp, 9 predicted proteins | sample 1590351 | NCBI WGS metagenome assembly OJBC01 (sample SAMN05416892, study PRJEB24817) | seawater metagenome | isolation source: Sea water | place: Canada:Atlantic | collected 2013-11 | reverse complement strand
AAGGCATTAACGCATAACGTTGATAATAAGGACCTTCGTTGTAATAACCTTGTGGCGAGAATAATTCATCAAGTTGTCTTAAAAAGCCACCTGTGCCTGACTTGTCTAAACCATAAAGCGCTTGTTCAACCCACTCTTGCTCGCCTAAAACATAGCCAGTCATACCAACAGCGGCTGTTGTCCAAGTGCCATGATTATGTACTTTGTTAAATGTTTCAGGTGACTCCACCGATAAAAACTTAACGACTGGGCGAAATAAGCCGTTTTCAATTTTTGTTTTCTCTGCACTAGACAAAGAACTTAAAATTAAATCGTAAGCTTGGCTGGTATAAACTAACCAAACAGCCTCATTTAAACTTTGCCAAAATAATTTCCCTGGGTTTTGCTTGCCCATTTTTCTTTGCGGGTGCAACGGTAGTGTTGGATAAAGGTTGGCGTACTCCAGTAACATATCGCGAACATAACTAGCATATTTATCATCTTGCGTTATCTGATAAACAACACCAGCGTCATACATTAATTTATAGTTTTTCTTATGACGTTCATGTGTATAACCACCGCCACCGTCTTTAGGTAAAGGCACGGTAATGATTTGTGCTATTTGTTTATCAACAGATGCCTTGCGTGCAACAAAAGCTTCAGTAAATTGCCCATCTTGTTCAATTGCACCACGCATGTCTTTAACGTCTGCCGGTGTAATAACCAAGTTAGGGCTAGTTCTAGCTAAAGTGCTAGTAGTTACCAATAAAGCCATTACCATTATGGCTAAAGCTAATAAGCTATTATTTAAGCTAGATAATCTAGATAAAGAAAGTGACATTTGATTAAAAAATTTCATAGCGGCTATTAATCCGATTGTTTATTATTTGATAGCACAGCAGTGTGCGGGCCTTTAGCATGTAACTCTTTTACGCTAGGTGATGCTGTTTTCTTTAAAACATTGTTTGTAACTTCCGTGATCGGCTCGCCTACAGTATGCTCTATAACAATATCAGCCGTGTTGTTAAACGTATTATTTTCAACATTGGTAACCTGTACACCATGCAAATAAAGACTTGACGATGTTTTGTTACGCTTACCATTACTACTATTATTAATTTTATTTTCAAACATTGCTAAATGTGGTCCAAAGGTACTTTCATCAGTTCCACCACGATATAAATTAACTAAAGTGCCCTGCACATTATTAAAAGTATTGTTTTTAAGCGTGACATATTCAGCGTTATAAATACCTAAGTCTTCAATTTCTTTATTTAAGCGTAAGAAATCACCGGTAATATTGGTAAAAGTATTCCCTGTTAATTCAATATAGTCAGCAAACGAACCATTACCAGCATCAAAGAAATGAAAAGAGTGATTAATATCAAGTGCACTTACCGAACTGTTACGCATAACAAAACGATAATTATCAACCATGCCCCACTTTTGAGTTCGTACTAATGTATTTCCAGCTGCATCAGGGCTACTTTTACCTGTGATAGTTAAACCATCAAGTGTTAAGCTACCGCCATCAGAAACTTGAAACAATGTAGAACGTTGAAAACTAATCACAGCTTTACCTTTATGCTGTGCTTTAATCGTAAGCGTTTTGTTAATATCGACCATTTTTCTGGCTTCATACTCGCCATCAGCCAATATAAGTACATCACCATTACTTGCTGCAGCTACCGCGTCGAATAATGCATCATCTTCCGCGTTAACATGAACAGTTTTACCTGATTCAAAAGCAATTAAACTGTCAACTTTTGGGTACCAGCTAGGACCTGTAGCTGATTTCAATGTTGGCGTTAAACCTTTTTTAGCGCCTTTATCAGCAAATTTAGAAGATGTTGGATAAAGTAAACCATTCTCCGCTCTTTTAAGTTCAACACTGCGCTTTTCAATACCCGATGCAAGAGACGTTAACGCAACGGTATTAGCCACATTGCCTTTAAACTTTATGCCGCTAACATCATCAAACAAAGTAAATGGCTGGTTGCCATCTTCATTAATAATTAAATTATTTTTTATCGTTGAGTTAATAGGTACTGCACTTCTTTCTGCATCACTACCCGCTGCAAGCTGAATATGCTTTACATTGACTAAAGTATTATTTTCAATTAATGCGTTTTCAACTTGATGATAACGATTAATCGATGAGTTAGGCACACCGTTCATTACGGTAAAGCCGCTACCAAAACGATAACCTGTTAAACCTTCTAAGTAGTTATTACGAATAATTTGATCTTTATTAATGACTCGAATACCGCCGGTATGATCAACACCATTACCAATAAATACATTTTCTTCAATTAAGTTACCATTACCATGGCGCATGGTAAGTGTGCCTCGTGACTCAAAGAAAACATTGTTACGAATTTCATTTTTCCCCGACTTAACTGAAATAATTTCAACTTCACCGTCACAACGATCAAAGTAATTATTTTCAACAACAGTAAAAGAATTTGATAAAGAGTAATGGCTAGTGCCAATACGCAGTGTTTCACCACCATTAGAGCCTAAGATTGGGCGTGGACCAAAATAGTTATGGTCTATTTTATGATGATTCTCTTGACTCTCTTCTGTATTAAGGCGAACAGCTACAGTGACACCTTTATTACGTTTACCAGAAAGGTAGTTATGATCTAAACGATTATATTGGCCATAGATTGCAACCCAATAATCAGACTCACGCTTATCTGGATTACTGAAATTATCAATAACAACTTCAGTTACACGTGAATGAAAAGCTAAATTGTCTTTATTACTTCTAAAAGAAACAACAGCGCTGCTTGGCGTATAACCATCTTTAAATACTAGGCCTGAAACAACTAAGTGCTTACCTGCTAGACGCAAGTTAGATTGCCCGGTAAGAAAAACCTGACCTTTGGTTTCAGCTTCTAAGGTAATGGGTTTATCTTTTGTGCCAGTGCCTTCAAACAAAATTTCAAAGTTATTATAAGTACCATTTGCTAAGACAATATTGTCACCCGCTTTAACTGCTTTCATCGCCTTTTTATAAGCCGCTTGGCCATCAACCAACCACTCTTTAGCTACTAGCGGGTTTGCTGTTAGCGCTAAACATAGCGTTAAGGTGAAACAACCTACTAAGTTAGCTGATAATTTTGTTTGTTGCATAAAATGACCTATAAAATTAAAGTTTAAAATTTGGCGTTTTATTAATAAAAATATAATAACGTCAACATATTTATATTGATTGAATTGAGCCTTCCTAAACTAAATAACTTCTCACATTCACTATAATTGGGCCAAACAGCTCGTTTTATAATGCAAAAGTTAGCTCGTGAAATATTTATAAATTACCTTCAATCCAATTTAACTGATACCAACACCAATTGTCAACCAAATAACATTACCAAACAATAAACAATTGGTAATAATAAAAGTTTCATTATATGCAAAGAGAGCTTACCTAAATTCTATTTACCTCTAGACCAAAATGGTATATAACAGGTATATAACTGATAGGTAAAAGCCTAATAGCTTTGCCATAAGCCAGTGAAAACGATATCATTAGTAATTGATGTTTTTACTTTAATATAAGTTAGCTAAGGAAAATAATATGGGCAGCAACCGCAGGCTGTTTTGGGGTATTGTAGATAAAATTGAAGCATTAATAGATTCTGGAGTTTACTCTCCAGGAAGTCGCTTACCACCAGAAAGAGAATTAGCAGAAACATTTAAAGTAAGTAGACCAACTATTCGTGAAGCAATTATTGCTTTAGAAGTGCGTGAAAAAATTGAGGTAAAAACTGGCTCAGGGGTTTATGTTTTAAAGCCGGCCAATCAACTTGCTGGGTCGCACAAGCAAGTCAATGCATTTGAAGTAACTCAAGCACGTGCTTTAATTGAAGGCGAAGTAGCTGCAATTGCCGCAACTACCATTACTGAAGACGAATTAGCTCGATTACACCAGACCTTAGTTGATATGGAACAAGGGCAATTTATTGCGGCGGCTGATAAAGAGTTCCACCAAATTATTGCTAATGCGACTCGCAATAGCGCAATGATACTTTCTGTACAAAATCTTTGGAAGTTACGTTCTTCAACACCTGAAATAATTAAAGACTATGACAGTGTATGTAGCAAAGATAACTCAAGAACTTTAGCTGAACATACTGCAATCTATCAAGCACTTAAATCTGGTGATTCAACCCAAGCAAGGTTTGCTATGCATGGTCACTTTAACCGCTTAATTAATGCCTTATTTGATGCTGTCGAATTAAGAGCCTTAGAAGAAATAAAACAGAAGAATAGTGAAAAACGAGGGCTTTATTCAATCCCGAGCTCTGGCGAACTCTAGCTAGTACTTAACCAAGTTTTAAAAACAAAAGGCCTCTTTATAAGAGGCCTTTTGTTTTTAAATTAATGGCAATTCCTGCACCTGCTTAGCAAAGTTCAGCTCCTCAATTACTGTCATCTAGGAATGGATTAAATTTTTCTTCATTTAATATAGATTACTGTTCAGGTTTCAAAAAAATAATTAACCTTTACAGGGATGTAAGCCAATAGAACCATACCGATATTTGTTGTTGAGCAACCGAAGACTATTGGAGTTAAATAACCTGAACTCTGGATAATGAGTGCTTGAAACTCAAGTAAACCAAAAGCTTAGGTAATAAAGTAAATGCTATAGCCAGGTGAACATCACGAATAGATATCATCAATGCTTCATTTTATGCCATTTCCAAGGCAAAACGTTTATGAATAGCGCGCTATTTATCGACGTTTTAACGCAGAAAATGGATTAAAAGGGAACATTGAGCAAGTGCTGCTTATCCAGAGTTCAGGTTAAATATAACGAAGGATTAAACATAACAAAGAATTGAATTAGCATGACTAATTAAAGATGAGCAATTAATTAGCTGATTTGGAATAATAAAAAGTAATTTAAAAATGGTTTTTAAAGATACTTATTCCAATTATAAAAAACCAAAGACTCTATGACAGATCTTTGGTTTTAAATTTCAATTTGAATTTCAATAATAGCAAAAGTCGGCTTATGGATTTTGCTATTAAATTATTGCTAATTACTTAGCTAATTTAGTATTGAAGTAATCAAATATAACTGGCACATCATTTTGGCCAAGACCAGCATCAACAGCAGCTTGTAAATTAGCAGAAGTACCTTGAGCAATTAAAGACTCACCACCTAAATCTGAAACCATTTGATTAAAGTAGCCAAGATCTTTGTTTGCATTAGCAACAGAGAAACCTAATTTTTCTTCACCGTCTACAGCATAAAACTTGGTAAACTGCATAAATGGTGAATTAGATGGTCCAGCTGACATAATGTCAAATAATTGTTGCCCATCTACGCCTGCAGCTTTAGCTACTGCAAACGCTTGTGACATTGCAGTAACTGTAGTCATACCAATGAAGTTATTAATTAACTTAGTTGTATGACCCGCACCTAAAGCGCCAAGGTAAAATACATTTTCGCCTTGTTGATCTAATACTGGCTTAACTTTGTTAAAAGTTTCTTCGTTACCAGCAGCCATAATGTTAAGTAAACCATCTTTAGCATGTGCAGGAGTACGACCTAGTGGAGCATCAATCATGCCAGCACCTTTCTTCGCAAGATCAGCACCAATTTTACGTGTTGAATCAGGAATAGAAGTACCAAAATCAATTAATGTTTTACCTTCGCTCATACCTGCTAAAATACCATCTTCAGCATAAACAACTAATTCAACTACTTTAGAAGTTGTTAGTGCAAGCATTACGATATCACTTTTCTCTGCTAACTCTTTGCCTGATTTAACTTCAGTAGCATTACCACGAGCTATAACTTTTGCAACAGCATCTTGGTTAAGATCCATTACATTTACTTGAAAACCACGAGTTTGAAGGTTTTCAACCATGTTGCCGCCCATAAGACCAAGGCCAATGAAACCTATAGTAGGTTTTGTCATATCTAACTCCTAAAAATATTAGTGTTTATTTATCTAAGAACAAACATTACTCACCTTAATTTAGGCGGCATGCTAGTTTTGAGTAAATCTGGCTAATTCTATTAAGCCTTAAGTCAGTCTTTCGTAAAAATATAGACTAGCTTCAAATGCAACTCATTAATAATATTGGTATAAACACTTATATTCACACAGTATTTATACAAGCTTATTGTTAAGTTATATTCGAAACAATAAGTAATAACCAGATACTAACCAAAGGCACATTGGGTGTCAACCAATTATTGAGTATTGGTAATAATCACATCTTATTCTGTTCTTAGTAATTGGTTTGAAAGATCATCGGCATCAATTAAAGAATGTACTTTTTTGTATAAACTTAGCAGATAAAAAACAAGGAAAATCCACGGCGAAGCCTTTTTTTTATTGAGTTATATCATCAAAACCTTCTAAGAAATATATCTACATGGTGAGATATTACATCGCGTTTGTGTAATGTAATTTAGAAAGTAGATTCATTATTGGTAATATAGTGATAAGTTTTATTATCAGATATTTCTAAGTTAGTTATTCGACTTACCGTTAAAATTATTTTTAATAAACCTTACAATTGATCATAGATTACAACATTACAGGCTAGCTAATAACCTGTAAGACTTGCCAACTATGCGCCTGGTTATTTGCTCAGCCATTACTCTGTATAAACTTTTTGAGGCATGTATATTTATTAAATTTCTATATAGATATCTATGTGTAATAAGCGCCACCTGTTCTTGACTCATGTAAGAATCACTACAACTTAAGAACAAAAAAAGCCACTTATATAGTGGCTTTTTCTCTAACAGAACTTAACGTTTATTTTGCTACAGCGGCAGCTTTTTCATCAGCCTCTACAGGCTGTGTTTTTGGTAATAATAACTCACGCAAGCGAGTATCAATTTCTTTCGCTACTTCAGGGTTTTCTTTCAGGTATTTGGCTGCATTTGCTTTACCTTGACCAATTTTATCACCTTTATAGCTGTACCAAGCACCGGCTTTTTCAACCATTTCGTTTTTAACACCTAGGTCTACTAATTCACCTAAGCTGTTAATACCTTCACCGTATAAAATTTGAAATTCAACTTGCTTAAACGGTGGTGCAATTTTGTTTTTAACTACTTTAACACGTGTTTCATTACCAACGATTTCGTCACCATTTTTAACAGCACCTATACGGCGAATGTCTAAACGAACTGAAGCATAGAATTTTAATGCATTACCACCTGTTGTTGTTTCAGGGCTGCCAAACATAACACCAATTTTCATACGAATTTGGTTAATGAAGATAATCATGGTATTTGACTGTTTCAAATTACCGGTAAGTTTACGCATAGCTTGTGAAAGCATACGCGCTTGCAAGCCCATGTGTGAATCACCCATGTCGCCTTCAATCTCAGCTTTTGGTGTTAAAGCAGCTACCGAGTCAACTACGATAATATCAATTGCACCAGAGCGCGTTAACATGTCACAAATTTCAAGCGCTTGCTCACCCGTATCAGGTTGAGACACTAATAACTCGTTAATATTAACACCTAACTTTTCAGCATAAATTGGGTCAAGTGCATGCTCAGCATCAACAAAGGCACAAATTTTTCCATTACGTTGTGCTTCAGCAATAACTTCAAGTGTTAATGTTGTTTTACCACTTGATTCTGGGCCGTAAATTTCAACAACACGTCCAAGCGGTAAACCACCAGCACCTAGTGCAATATCTAATCCTAATGAACCCGTTGAAATTGTTTCAACGTCCATGCTGCGATTATCACCTAACTTCATAATTGAACCTTTACCAAATTGACGTTCGATTTGGCCTAAGGCAGCTGATAATGCTTTTTCTTTGTTATCGTTCATTTGTTGCTCCAAAATAATTTAGGTGCTTAATTCGTTTAATTGAGCAAAGTATACTGTATAGTCGTACAGTATCAAGTTTTTTATTGATTTATTTTTTTATCAATAAAAATCTTAATAACCGGTACTTTTATCTGACTGATATAAAAGAACTTATTTAACATTAGTAACTTTTGTCAATTTCAGTTTAAAAAGTTACTAATGTATTTTTTACTGTAGTTTACAGTACATGATTTATAATCGTGGAGAGATTTTGTCAATTTATATAAAAGGTGTTTATTTTATTAAACCTTTTATAGCTAATTTTGCTTGGACATTGAGTTTGGTATGAGTAGATTCAAATCAAGCGAGTTTTCTATGTACGACATACAAAAAAACCAAAGCAAAATTGCTTTGGTTTCAGTTTCAGTTTTTTATATCACTAATACTATTATTAACTTACTTGGCTAAGTGCCTTAATAACACCTCTAATTTCGGCTAGGCCTTTTAAGCGACCAATGCACGAGTAACCTGGGTTACCGGGTTTGTTAATGTCATCTAGTATTTGATGTCCATGATCAGGTCTAATAAATATCGGCGCACTATTTTTATTGTCAGCACGTGACTTTTCTTCACTCAATAATGCTGAAATTATTCCCACCATATCAACGTCGCTAGATAAATGCTCAGCTTCATAAAACGAGCGTTGTTCATTTTTGTCTCTACTAACGCCACGCAAATGAGCAAAATGAATACGCGCACCATATTGCTTAGCCATTACAGGAAGATTGTTATCTGGACGACTCCCATAAGTACCGGCACATAAGGTGATTCCGTTTGCAGGACTTGGCAGCTCAGAGAATAAGATATCTAAATCTTCTGATGTACAAATTATGCGAGGTAGGCCTAACATATCTCTTGGTGGATCATCAGGGTGTATGGCTAATTTAACCCCTAACAGCTCCGCTTTTGGTAACACCTGTGATAAAAAAGCAAACAAATTTTTTCTTAAAATATCTTTTGTAATATCTTTATAGTTCGCCAACATACTTCTAAAATTATCGATGTTGTATGCGTCTGTCATTTTACCTGGCAAACCAGCAATAATATTATTAGTTAACAGTGTTTTTTCATCTTCAGACATAGCCATGTAAACCGCTTTGGCTTGCTCTAACTCTTCAGCTGAGTAATCGGCTTCTGCATTTTCTCGCTTCAATATATATAAATCAAAGGCAGCAAATTTTTGTTGATCAAACCTTAGTGCATAACCACCATTGGGCAGTTGAAACTTTAAATCAGTGCGAGTCCAGTCGATAACTGGCATAAAGTTATAGCATATAGTTTTAATACCGCATTGAGCTAAGTTTTCCATTGAAGCTATCCAAGCATCAACGTAGCGCTGACTGTTGTCGCGACCTAACTTAATATCTTCATGCACAGGTATGCTTTCAACAACAGACCAAACTAGCTCAGATTGCTCATTATTACCTTGTTCAACTAACGCTTTATGGGCCTGAATTTGATCTAACGGCCATACTTCCCCAGTTGGAATAGCATGCAAAGCGCTAACAATATCTGTAGCACCAGTTTGCCTGACATCATTAATTGACACAGGATCATTAGGACCAAACCATCGCCAAGCTTCACGCATTATATTATCTCCACATCATCGTTTATGATGATTTTGTATTTATTCAAGACACTTAAGTAAGGTCTAACGTTAATAGTTTAGTTCGCTATAAAGCTAGCTATGCCATAAATGTTGCACTAACACTTTATCTAAAACTTCGAACGATTTAAGTAAATTTAAGCTGGCAAATATACGGTTATGCAATCTGAGTAAGCAATTAAATGAATCACTTAAATAGCCAATTAAAATTAAATTGCTACTTACCACTGTTGCAACAGAACCAGAAAGGCCTGACCAATAAAAGCATTTAAAATTACTACATGCCTAGCCTAAGCCGTTTAAAGGATGTTACACATTACACATTGGTAAGTCCAATTTTATTTACTATTGGTAAAACAGATATTTAAGTTATCGATAATGATAAAGCGAGTATTTTCAGGCCGTTTAATACTGCTGAAAGTTTAATCTGAATCTAGGTAGTTGAATATTAGATTTAATTTAGAAATACCAACATGCTTTGCTGTTAGCGGCGCTTGCTTATATAAAAAAATGAGACTCTAAAGCTAAAAAGGAAAAGCAATGTTACTCCTCAGTTTACATCACACACACCCGCTGTTTAAAACCATTAACGATTAAAATAATATAAATATTCGCTAATGGATAGCACATACACTAGTACATTTGAGTGACCACGCTTAGCTATTTCCAGGGTAACATTCGAGAACAGACATACCTGAATCCGTTTGATACTCGAACTCGGAAACGCCTGCAGGGCAGAAAAATCGATCCCAGCGTTTAAGCTCGGTGACCTCACCATTAATAATGAATGTGCCTGAGCCCTCGGTCACAATACCATAGAAAAATTCATGCTCATTGCGCTTAAAGCTTTTTGAAACTGATGCACGTTTAACAGTAAAACATGTTGTATCCTCAGCACCTATAAGCTCTTCAAGACTATTATCATGCTCGTCTGAAATTAGCACTTTAGGTATGCAACGAAACTCTGCATCTATTTTTTCAGGCGGAACGGGCTCGAAATTAAAGACGTCTAATGCGGTTTCAATATCCCTGCCCATAAATCTTGCTTGTTCTGGTATAACATAACCACAGCGTTCAAATTCGAACCTTACAGCAAGATCAGAAGGCTCCATAATTTCTAGCATAAGTATCCCCTCGCCTAATGCGTGAGGACGTCCTCCAGGTAATAAAAACACATCACCTGGCTTAACAGGTATGCGATCAAAACAACTTTCTATTGAAGCTATATCTTGCGTTTCTATCCAGGTTTTTAATTGCTCGCGACTTGGCGAACGCTGAAAACCTGCATATATATAGGGATCAGCGATATCTTCTCGTGTTTCAAGGATCACATAAGCTTCAGTTTTACCGCGTGGCATACCTAATCGCTCTTGCGCAAACTCTCGTGTTGGGTGGGCTTGAAAATGAAGGCGTGTTGAACTATCAAGATATTTAACCAGCGGAATATCATCTAGTGTACGCATATTATCACCATGACTCCCTAAGAAGTAAGCTTGGTTCTCTTGTAATAAATCACGAAATGGCACTGACTGCCCTTCTTCATTATCGACCATAGCTAAACCTTCTGAAATATGTTCACGGCCAACGTTACGCGCTTCAACAGTTGAGCCTATCCAGTCTTCAGGAAAACTAGTGTCTTGTGGTGACTCTTTACCTTCAATCGTATCAAGTAGCATGCCGCCTTGATAAGTACGCCAAACGCGATTCGCATTAAATTTAATTATTTTATTCATTGTTAATATTCCAGTAAAATTTTACATAAAGCACTTGTCAAAACATATAAAGAAGAAGATAAAACAAGTACTGAAGATTTCATTTTAAAAGGCTAACACTAAGTGACTAGCCCGTTTCACATACTAAAGTGCTTGTAAGGTAGACATAATACCGTTGAAGCTCATATAACTCATAACGATAGCAAAAACGAATATCAGCGAAAGTATAATGTTGGTTACCGTTGAAAATCTATACGTTCCCATCAGTGAGCTCTTATTACCAATATAAAAAATACATCCCACAGTTGCAGGTAATAATAAAGCGCCAAAAGCCTGAGAACTCACCATAACGGCAATCGGCTTAACACTAAAAATAGGCACAATTAAACCTAAGCAAGAAATAACTAAGGCAATAACACGGTAACTCGTACGCTTTAAATTAGGTTTACGTTGATGAAAGTCATCTAATAACCAAGGTAATAATGCCACGTTAGGAAACTGAGATGATACGCCAGCGGCTATAAGGCCAATAGTAAATATGGCTACGGCAGCTGCGCCTGCTAAAGGCTCTAATAAATAAATCATTTGTGTTACGTTGGTTAACGTTATGCCTTTTACAAATAATGAGCCTGCCGCTGCTGCCATGATTGACGTACTTACAATAAACATAAGAAAGGCAGAAAACAAAGCATCCCTATTTTGAGTTTTTAAGTCAGCCATCGTCCAGCCCGCTTCTTTCACTAAGATGGTTCTTAATATAAACAAGCCAGAAAACACAGTCGTACCAACCATTGATGCAATAACTAAAAAAGAACTTTTATCTGCTCCCGTGTCAGGAACGTTTGGTACCATACCATTTAATATTTCAATTGCAGGAGGCATTAAAATGAAAAAATTTATTAAAAAACAGACGGACATTATAGCGACAAAAATCGCCAATACTTTTTCAAAGACCTCTGTCTTACCAATCAAGAAAATAATATAAACAAAGGCAATAAAGAATAATGCGAAATACACGGCTGAAATGCCACCATCAATAAAGCTCTTTGACCACTCATAGCAAACATCGGCTAGTATTCCCATCACTCCAATAACGCTACCGCAAATTTGCGTGGTAAGTGCAACGATAAAAAATATAGCAACGCCAGGATGAATGTGCTTTTTAAAAGACTGCAATGCTGTTAAACCGGTTACTAAAGTAAACTTGCCAAATAAGTTAATTAAAAAGTAAGTAATTACACAAGAGATAAAGATGGTCCACAACAATGACATACCATAATCTGCACCTGCTTTAGCCATAGCGGTAACACTGCCAGTGCCAACAGTAAAACCGAACAAAAATATTCCCGGCAATAACGACTTAAAAAAAGTTTTCATATTATTCATGTTGAGTCTTTACCTAAAGTTAGAGTGAATTAAAGGGCATATTCATTAAGGCATTTAATTTCATGTAAGCCCATTAACTTGTAGTTACTGATAAATACTGACGGGATATTTATTTACACATCAGAACATATTTATTCATAACACCTAGTCAGCTTAAAAAAGCCCATCTTAGTTTTTTATAAGTTAAGTATTATTTATTGAGCCATTAACGCAATTAAATGAATGAGCGTATCTATATAAATAATTAAATAGCACACCCTATATATCATCACATCGAACTCAACATACGACTTACAGTCTTCAAAGCTAAAGCCTCGAAAGAAGCGTTTCATGCTGTTCAATAATTATTTACCCAAGACTATTGATATATACCCACTTGGTCAACCAATTTATATTACTGGTTAAACAAAACACCAAATTCGATTGTTTTTTAGACCAATAAAATATATGGAAAATAACAATTAGTATAACAATGGAATAAATAGATAACTTACAAAAACACATGCGTTATTTGTAAAAGGTAAACAGCCACCAAACAAAACACATAAATACAATAACTTAAAAAAACCTAAAATAACAAAATAACCAAGCGGTAATAATAAACCTACCAACTGGTAAGTCCAAACAGTTAATTTTTTAACTTTTTTGTATAACCAAAAGATTGGCCTTTGCTGCTTTTATTGTAACTATCTATGCTAATTCTTTTTGAGTACTTGATATTTTTACTTTCAGGGAGTTTGCAATTCTAGGGGACGACTTTAATTAACTAAAGATGTGGCTTTTGAGATGTTTGCAAAAATAATTTTCAAAAAAACTACACAGGGGAAATCTATGAGACAACAATTATCTAAAATAACCTTAGCGGTTCTTTCAGCTACCTCGCTGACTTTTGCAGCATCAGTTGCTGCACAAGAAACAGAAGCTGAAGCACAAGCTAAAAAATCAGTTGAAGTAATTCAAGTGACCGGCATGCGTAGTTCACTGACAAGCGCGCTTGCAGAAAAACGTGATACAGCTAACCTTGTCGAAATTATTATGGCAACTGATATTGGTAAATTACCTGACCAAAACCTTGCAGAGGTTCTTGAGAACGTAACCGGTATTCAAATTACAAGAACAGCAGGTATTGGTACCGGTGTTCAAATTCGTGGTAGTAACTCTAACCGCGTTGAAATTAATGGTGCATCAACGGTAGGCTCAGGTGCTGGTCGTAGCGGAATGAATTTTGAAGATCTTTCTGCAGCGATTATTGCTGGTGTTGAAATAACAAAATCCCCTGAAGCTAAAACGACTGAAGGCTCGGTTGGTGGTACAGTAAACTTACGTACAATTCGTCCACTAGAGTTATCAGAAACATTAGGCTCTATTCGTGTACAAGGTGAAGACAGTAGTTTAACAACTGATGGCGTTCAACCAAGAATATCTGGTGCTTAAGGTGATAACTGGGAGCTTGATTCAGGTAAATTTGGTTTTGTCATTAGTGGTAGTTACACTAAACAAGAAGCCACGTCATTCCGCCCTCGTGTTGACCGCGACGGTAGCCTTGTTGAAAATAGAAATGCTGACGTAACTCGCTACAACAGCGACGGTGAAGCTGTAGTTGAAGATCAAGCAACCAAAAGACCAGTTGCACAAGATTATGACTTTCTTGGTATCCAATTCTTAAACCAAGAATTAGAAAATTTCGAATATGAAACAACTAACATTGCAACCACTTTTGAATTCGCTCCTAACGACAACATGAAGTTCTTCTTCGATGCTATTATTACTGATCAAGAGCGTCGTCAAGAAAGTACACGTGTTCAAGCATCAGGTGTAAGTAGTGTACTTAACTACACTTTACCTAGTCAGTTTGAAACGATTGACTTTGGTTCACTTGATGGTGTTGACTTAGGCAGCATTCAAGCAGCATCTCGAGGCACAATTCAGCCAATAAACTCTGTTGATGATGATGATCCAAACCTACGTTTTAACAGTGATACTGGTGCACGTGTAACAGATACACAAGTATTTAGACTAGGCGGTGAATGGCAAGGTGATAACCTATTTATCAGCGCTGAGCTTTCAACGGCAAGCTCTGATACTGAAACACCATCTTTAAATACCCAGTTAAACTTTATTAACCCTAACCCATTAACACCACTCGATGGTTCAAGTAACGATAACAGTGTGCCATTTATTTATGACTTAACGGGTGGTTCATTAGCTTTTGGTATCGACTTTGCTTCACCATTTGCACCAACGGTTGCTAATTTATTAGACCCTAATAATGTCGTACTTGACCAAGTAGATATTAGCCGTAGCACAACAGAAAACTCTGAAGATGCTTTTCGTATCGACTCTACTTATTATGTAGATGATAGTATTGTTACATCTGTTGACGTTGGTTACCGTTATAACGTAACCAAGCATGATTCTGTTTCAATATCAGATCGCATTGGTGGCTTCAGTAAAATGGTTGATAGTCCTAACGGTTCTTTGTTCGCCGATTTACTTATTGCTGGCCCTGATCACTTTGGTGATGCCGATGGCAGAGAGTTAGCAATGCGTAACTTTTTAATTGTAAATCCTGATCTAGCTTTCAACGACCCTGACGGCGTACTCGCTACTTTGGAAGCAGCATTAGTTGCTCATGGCGGTAATCAAGACTTCTCAGATCTTACTCCTTCAGATACAGCAGCATTTAGTATTGAAGAAAAAACGCATGCTTTATATGCACAAGCAAACTTCGAATATGAAATGATCCGCGGTAACATTGGTGTACGTCATATCTCTACCGATATTGAGTCACGTGCTAACAGCGTTGTTAATGGCGATGTAATCCCAACGTCAAACAAAGGTGATTATAGCTACACGCTACCTCGTTTAAACTTAGTTGCAGATGTGCATGATGATGTAGTACTTCGTTTAGGTTGGGGTAAAGACATTCTTCGCCCTAACTTTGGTGATTTAAATACTTCAGTATCATTCGGTACTAACGAAAACCAATCAGTAGAGATCGGTAATGCCGCTTTAGAGCCTGAAGAAGTAACATCATTTGACCTTTCTGCTGAATGGTATTTTGCTGAAGCTGCTGTGGTAAGTATTGGTTATTTCAATAAAGAGCGTTCGAACTTATTTGTGACTAAATTAGAAAGTGCGATTATTCAAGCAAATGGCTGGCGTGAAGCAGGTCCTACTTGTGCCGGTGGTGGTATTTATAACCCAGCTGTTCAGCCAAACGCGATAGGCGATCCAAACACTACTGGTTTGTGTGTTGATGTTGAAACTAAATTAAATGATTCAGCAACCACTACGCAAAAAGGTATTGAGATGGCGGTTCAGTATGACCTTTCAAGCTTTGAAGAAGACTTAGGTTGGGCATCTGGTTTTGGTATTGTTGCTAACTACACAATTCAAGAATATAGCGGTGGTTCGGCTTTCTACACTTCTGCAACACGTGGTACCGATATCTTTAACGCAATTAACGGCGTTTATGATAGTGCACAATTTGTTGATGTAACATCTGACCGAGGTCTATTAGACTTTTCAGAAAATGCTTACAACGTTGCTGTTTACTACGAAAAGTATGGTCTTTCTGCTAGATTACGTTACACATGGCGTGAAGCGTTCCGCACAGAAGATACTGCTGCTGGTGCTAGCTTGAACTCTACATTAGGTTTCCCTGTTGTTACACACGACAGGGGTCAGCTTAACGCGAGTATTAGCTATGACGTGAATGAAAACTTAAACCTTGGTCTTGAAGCTGTTAACTTAACAGAGTCAGACATTACACAATCTTGTGTTAATGAAGGCGCAATGCTTTGTGCTCAAGGTATTACTGACCGTCGTATTACTTTTGGTGCTAGCTACAGATTCTAAACGAAAAAAAATGGCGCTGTATTGTTTAATATCAGCGCCAAGTTTAGGAGTATAGCGCTAACGTTTGTTGTTTTATAACGTTAAAGCAAGCCAGTCTAAATAAGCCATTAACGAGTCTCTGTACTGGTTGATGGCTTTTTTTATCAATAGTAATTAGCTAATTGCACTATTGGGAATTAAAACGATTAGCGTTGAGGCATGGAGCTTTGACTTTGACTTTGACTTTGACTTTGATCAGTTTGGTTTTTCTTAAGTAGGAACTCAACACCGCTAGTTTTTATCTAACGATGCTGATTAATTGAAGTAAAGAAGCGGAGTATGTGTTTAGATTTCAGCTTAGATTTGCTAACGCGTTTAAATCAGCCCTCTTGTTTTACTCAATCTTTCTCGGCTTTTAATCACTTGTTTTCGAGCCGCCTCTACAGCTTCAACCTCTGTCGCTTGTAAAATACCATCGATAACTCGCATTAAATGTTCGCGCATTAAAGTTCGAGCCGCTTTAGCATCACGTGATTTTAGAGCTTCATATATTGCTCTGTGTTCATCAACAGAAGGTTTAACACCACTCTCTCGCACAGTTTGATACATGCGCTTGGTTAATGCTGAACTGTCTCGCTCATCCCACAGCCCTTCAATAACAGTACTTATGGCACTATTGTTAGTCGCTGTTGCAATAATCATGTGAAATCTTTTGTCAGCAGCTTCATGACTATCTAAGTCACGCTTGTTTTCACTTGCCATCTCGTCAAGCGTTTGTGCAAGCTGGGCTAATTGTTCATCTGTTATCATAGTAGCAGCAAGTGCAGCGGCTTCACCTTCAAATAATGCTCTAGCTTCAGTTAGTTCAAAGGGGCCAACATCTTTATCTGAAAAGCGGCTTTTTCTTTTGTTACTTTCGATAATGTAAACACCTGAGCCCATACGCACTTCAACATAACCTTCTAACTCAAGTGCTATAACCGCTTCACGAATAGTGGGTCGGCTAACAGTAAACATTGCCGCTAAATCACGTTCAGCAGGTAACCGCATACCAACCGTATATTGTTCAGTCTCAATGAGAGTAACGAGTTTCTCAGCCACTTGTTGATATAAACGCGGGCCTTTTGCTGGCGATGACTTCATAAAATTATATTCACTTGCATTTAATGCACCTAACTGACCAATATAGGAATGTAGATGACCAGTTTTAGAAAGATGAATTATAATACAGAATATAATGTCAGTTTTATATACGTCATCGCATATTACTGTTAGCTATTTAAGCAGGCCTGCTAAGTAAAATTCTCGCATTTATAATGCAATATTTGGTTTAGCTTGCAGGATAAAAGCTTATTGATAACAACTTACTTGTCTTTTTACTTGATTAAGATTGGCTGTATTTCAACGCCCTACATTGGTAAGTCCAAATAAAAACATAAAACCAAAACCTAAATCATTGTAATTTATATAGATAATTACACACCCGTGCTATACAGAATAACAAGTTACAAATAACACAAAAATAAACTGGTAAGGCCGATTACTTTTCGTTTATTATAAATGAAGTAATATTTAACCTGAACTCTGGATAAGCAGCACTTGCTCAATGCTCCCTTTTAAGCCA
>OJBC01000359.1_pt1 | contig 18954 bp, 18 predicted proteins | sample 1590351 | NCBI WGS metagenome assembly OJBC01 (sample SAMN05416892, study PRJEB24817) | seawater metagenome | isolation source: Sea water | place: Canada:Atlantic | collected 2013-11 | reverse complement strand
AGATCTACACGTAAGGAGTCGTCGGCAGCGTCAGATGTGTATAAGAGACAGTCGTGCTAAAGAAATGATCGCGACAGGTAAACCGCAAACAGAATTTCTGAAATCTGGCGAGATTGTTCACATGCAGGTACTTGATCAGCGCGGTAAAACTGTATTTGGCGAAATAAAACAACACGTTACAGTGGAGAATACAGATGTTTAATCCATCACAATATAAACTTATCGATTTGTCAGTTACGCTTGAAAATAATCCATACACAGATCCCCCACCACTTCTGCCTAAAATTGAGTACACCGATCACCAACAAGGCTGGCCTGAGATGGCCTCAATGTTTCCGGGCTTAAAAAAAGAGCAATTACCTGGCGATGAATCATGGGCTGCGGAACGTTTAGAGATCACCACGCACAGTGGAACACATATGGACGCACCTTGGCATTACGCCTCAACGACCGATGGCGGAAAACCAGCGTTTGGTATTGACGAATTACCGCTTGAGTGGTGCTTTCAACGCGGTATTAAATTGGATTTCAGGCATCTTCCAGATGGTTATGTGGTTACTGCTGACGATGTTGAAAAAGAACTTGCTCGCATTAATCACACTCTCTGTCCATTGGATATTGTGCTAGTGAATACGCGTGCGGGCTCTGTATTTGGAAAGCCAGGATACTTAGATGCAGGTGTCGGCATGGGTCGCGAAGCAACCCTGTACCTTTTAGAGCGCGGTGTAAAAGTAGTTGGAACCGATGCCTGGAGCTGGGATGCACCATTTAAATATACAAAGCAACGCTTTGAAGAAACGGGTGATCCGTCAATTATATGGGAAGGCCACAAAGCAGGAAGAGACATAGGCTATGGTCAAATGGAAAAACTAGCAAACTTAGAAGCTTTGCCTAGTACGGGTTTTTTAGTGTCTTGCTTCCCCTACAAAATAAAACATGCATCCGCTGGTTTTGTCCGAGCGGTTGCATTTTTAGAAAAATAATTAATGCAAACAGAACACACTTAACGAAGAGAGAAAATATTATGTTTAAGTATTTCCCAACAAATTACGTATGGAATTTATCAATTAACCTAGCCATAGAAATGGGTGCTCGCATTGGTGAAATAGAAGAAATGTGTGGCCCTTTACAAGAAGCCGCAAAATCACCAGATAAAGAAGGAGTTCAAGCATTTAGAGACACGTGGGCTAAAATGGCCGATAAACTCTGCGGGCTTGCCGAAGAAGACATTGAACGTGGCAGACTACTTTCAGCAGGGTATAAATATAATCGTGCTGCAACCTACCTTATAACGTGTGAACGTCTGCAAGCACATGGTGCACCGGGTAGAACTGAGCTCTACAAACGTTCACTCGAACTTTTCCATAAGTCTATCGAATTAAGTCAAGAAAATTGCCAGCGCGTTGAAATCCCGTATGAAGGTAAGCACCTTTCAGCCCTTTATGTAAAAGCTAAAGGCGTCGAAGGTCCTGCCCCAATTCTTATTCAGATAAACGGCCTTGATTCATCAAAGGAAATGAAATATCGCGTTGGGCTACCTGAATGGTTAGCAGAACGTGGGGTTTCATCACTAATTTTAGATCAACCAGGTACTGGTGAAGCATTAAAACTTCAAGGATTACATGCGCGTTTTGATACTGAACACTGGGCAAGTGTGGTGGTTGATTGGCTTGAACAACATGACGACGTTGATAGCAAACTGATTGGTATGGAAGGTGTTTCTTTAGGTGGTTATTACTGTCCTCGCGCGGTTGCAAATGAACCTAGATTAGCATTGGGTTGTGTGTGGGGTGCAAACCACGATTGGCGAGATGTTCAAAAGCGTCGATTAGAAAAAGAAGGTGACTTCCCAGTACCTCATTATTGGACTCATGTGCAATGGGTTTGGGGCGCCAAAGATATTGACGATTTTATGGAAATTGCTGAAAACGTGCATCTCGACGGCCAAATTGAAAAAATTAAAGTACCATTTTTAGTCACTCACGGCGCTAAAGACTCTCAAATACCACTTAAATGGGCACACAGAACATTTGATCAGCTAGTGAACAGCCCAAAACGTGAGCTAAAAATATTTACAGAGCGCGAAGGCGGTGTTCAGCACTCAAGCTTTGATAACAGTTCAAATGCGGGCCAACACATTGCTGATTGGGTAGCAGAGACATTTAATGAATTAAAAGCACAATAGGAGTCACACCATGAATATTATTGGTCCAGATACACTTGTTTTTGCTGTTGAAGACACTGAAAGCTGTATACAGTTTGCACTTGATTACGGTTTAACGCAGCAAAGCGATACTCGCTTCGTAGCACTTGACGGGACAGGCATTGAAATAAAAAAAGCAGATGACAGCTCATTACCGAGTCCTCTTGCCACTGGTTCAATGCTACGTAAAACGATTTACGGCGTAAAAGATCAGCATACTATTGATGCATTAAAAACTGAGCTTGAGAAAGACCGAACAGTCATAACTCTAGACGATGGCAGTATCGAGTCTGTTGACGATTTAGGTTTTGTTATTGGTTTTCAAGTAACTATACGACAATCACTCGAGAACCTACCTGCAGAAAAGGTCAACGCGCCTGGGTCTGAAAATAACCGTGCGGTAAATAATATTGGTATTAATACAGACTTTAAGGCGCAACCTCGTAGCCTTTCTCATGTTGTGTACTTTGTACCGGATGCCGTTAAAGCCGAAGCTTTTTACGCACAGCGTTTAGGCTTTATTACTACGGATCGTTTTACCCATGTAGGTCCTTTTATGCGCCCTGCCGGTACCAATGATCACCACACATTATTTTTTATAAATACCCCACCACACATGCAAGGTATTGAGCATTTCACTTTTCATATGAGCGGACCAACAGAAGTTTCTCAGGCAGGTACTGCCTTAGTTAATAAAGGCTATCAAAGCTTTTGGGGGCCAGGTCGTCATATATTCGGATCAAATTGGTTCTGGTACTTCAAAAGTCCGTTTGGCTGCAACATTGAGTATGATGCTGATATGGATTTACACGATGATGAATGGACCGCGCGCGAAGCGATGCCGGGTGCTGATAATTCGCAAGCTTTCTTACTTCAGTACCGGGAAAAGTGGGCACCAATGGGCCCACCTCCGGGTAAACCAGAGTAATCATGAGTAAAGTATTTATCGCCCATAAAAGCGATATTACAGAGGGGCAAGCGAAAGGCTTTGACCCTCTTAATCAAGGGCGCGACAGCCTCTTTATAGTTCATAAAAATGGGGAGTATTATGGCTATAAAGATATCTGTCCTCACTACGGTGATACCACATTACCTTGGAAAAAAGATAAATACTTAGATTCAAAAAGTGATCAAATAGTCTGCGCTGCCCACGGCGCTTTATTCGAAATTCGCACTGGTATTTGCACACAAGGGCCATGTAAAAATCAGGCCTTAACAAACATTGAATTAGATATTCGCCAACACAATGAAATTTGGGTGGATATAACAACAATAAAGGAGTTCTAAAATGAACCCGTGTATTTCTAATGTATTAATAATTGGTGGTGGCTTCTCTGGTATGTCAGCAGCCATCGAACTTGAGAAAAAAAATATTGCTGTCGATTTGGTCGAAATAGACCCTAACTGGCGAGCAGAAGGGGCTGGGATCAGTTTAGGCGGAGCCACCATTCGAGCTTTTCAACAACTTGGAATTTTAGAAGAGTTTTTAGCAAAAGGCAGTGCCCATGAAGGGCTAGATATATATGCCCCGCATGGTTTGCACCTTGCCCATATACCAACGCCATTAATGGCTGATGCTAATATTCCAAAAGCGGGCGCTATAATGCGACCAGCACTTGCACAAATTTTGGCAAATAAAACGAAACAAACCAATGCCAATGTTAGGCTTGGCTGTACATTTTCATCGATAGAACAAGACGAAAATGGGGCAACAGTCACCTTTACCGATGGCACGACAAAAACATATGACCTAATCATTGGTGCTGATGGCTTGTACTCAAAAGTACGACAAATCATATTCCCTGAAGCTGAAAAGCCTAAATTTGTAGGCCAAGGTGTATGGCGAGCCGTACTGCCTCGCCTTGAAGGCATTGATAACACGGTAATGTGGGTAGGCGAACATATTAAAGTAGGGGTTAACCCTATGTCGAAAAACGAAATGTATATGTTTGTTACTGAAGATAAAATTGAAAATAATTATATTGAACCAAAAGACTTTTTACCTTTATTAAAAGCACTTGTAGCCAAATTTCCAGCACCGGTAGTACAAGAAATACATGCTCACCTAAATGAAAACTCTAAAATTGATTACCGCCCGCTTGAAGGACTATTAGTTAAAGATGCATGGCACAAAAACCGAATCGTCCTTATCGGCGATGCAGTACATGCAACAACACCCCATTTAGCGTCGGGTGCATGTATAGGTATTGAAGATGCTATTGTATTGGCTGATGAACTAACTAATCATGCTCACTTGGAACAAGCACTTAGCGCCTTTAAAGAGCGCCGTTGGGAACGTTGTAAGCTTGTTGTTGAAAACTCGGGTCGACTTGCTCAAATTGAAATAGAAGGAGGCGACAAAGCTGAGCACTCTGCAATTATGCGCGACTCCCATATTGCTTTAGCTAAAGCAATATAACTGACCCGTTTTTAGGTTAACTAGGTTGTTAATACCCCTTCGCTGAAAATGAGTGACAGCGAGGGGGTATTATTTACCTTATCCCAACTAATTATAAAAATAACGGACGCCTTGCCATATCAAATGCAGGGATAAAAAGCTCAAGATAAGTCGTAATCCCTTTCTAAAGTTAGCTCCATGAGTTTTATTTAATACATGTAAACCTACAAACGTTCCGAACACACCACTAATAACCATACAAAAAATTAAAGGCAGCCAATCAAGAAAAGCAAATCCAACAACGCTAAAAACCGCCGCTTTTAATACATGCTGAAGTGCCATACAGCTTGAAAATGTTGCCGTAAATTTTAATTTTTCATACTCTTTTGTATACAAATAACTGCTTACAATTGGGCCGCTAGCGCCAACAAATACAGAGAGAAAGGCAGTACTCAACCCTGCAATAAGGCGCACGCTTGGTGATGTGCCACTAAATTTGGGCTTTGGACCCCACAACAAATAAAAAATAAATATTGCCAACACAATTTTCATCGGCTCAAGTGCTATTTGTGTTAATACGGTAGTCGATAACACAGCACCAAACAGCCCCCCTACTGAAAAATAAGCCAACATATCTAGGTCAATGTATCTATACGTTGCTATTGCACGAGTCGCATTAGAGCCTAACTGAACTAGGCCATGAACAGGAATAACAATGGACATAGGCAGCATTGAGGCCATTGTAAGAAGTAGTAATAACCCGCCTCCTGCACCAAATGCGGCGGTAATAAATGATCCAAAAAAAGCGGATGCAATTAAAATCTCCGCATAAAGCGGGGTGAGTAAATCATTTAGTAATAAGCTCAAACCGAAAGACCTTAATTGCTACATTTAAAACTCTTCTGTGTCTATTTCTGCTTGAGTTGATTCAGGATAACGCGAACCACTAACTGAAGATGGTGAGAATAAAGCTGATAGTTGCGTTAACTGCTCTGCAGACAGTACAATATTTTCAGCACTTACATTATCGGCTAAATGTTCACTATTCTGTGTGCCAGGAATAACATGTACATGCTCACCTTGATGAAGCACCCAAGCTAAACACAATTGAGCCAGTGTTAAGTGTGTGCTCTGTGCAATAGATTTTAGTGCACTTAACAATTGCTTATTTTTGCTAAAGTGAGGTTCATTAAAGCGCGGCATTCCACGTCTAATATCCCCTTCAACTAGTGCCTCTTGACTGGTAACCTGATCAGTTAAAAAGCCTCTGGCTAATGGTGAAAATGCAATAAAAGCAGCCCCTATATGCTTACATGTTTCGAGGACTGCAATCTCAGGATTACGCGTCCATAACGAATACTCTGTTTGCACTGCTGCAATCGAGTGTACGCTATTTGCTCGCATTATTGACTCCGCTGATACCTCAGATAAGCCAATTGCTTTAATTTTTCCTTCAGTAACTAAACGCGAAAGCTCACCAACGCTCTCTTCAATCGGTACAGATTTATCCATACGGTGCAAGTAATATAAATCTAGGACTTCTGTATTAAGTCTAGTTAAGGACGACTCTATTGTTGAGCGAAGCGTTTTAGGGCGCCCATCAATGACGCGTTTGCCATTAACGCCGGCCATACCACACTTGCTCGCCAAAAAAATTTTATCTCTGTGTTGTTTTATTGCTTTGCCTAGCAGGGCTTCATTTTTACCAAACCCATACAAAGCGGCAGTATCAAAATGTTCAACACCTAACTCAATCGCCTCGTGTAATAAATTAATTGCAGCTTCATTTGAGGGAGGATGCCCGTAGGCATGGCTCAAGTTCATACACCCCAACCCAATTGGATTAACGCTATAACCATTAATTTGACGCTTATTCATACCCCCTCCTTTGCGATTAATTATTGATTATTTAATTGTTGCTCTAAGTCGTGAAGCACACGATAACAATCAAGTACCTGATTAACACTCGAGTTAGGTTCTCGGCCATCTTTGATAGCAGTAAAAAACTCTCTATCTTGTAGCTCAATGCCATTCATAGATACGTCTACATTAGAGACATCAATCGCATTTTCTTTGCCATCCACTAAATCATCATAGCGTGCTATATATGTACCTGTGTCACCGATATAACGAAAAAATGTCCCTAAAGGACCATCATTGTTAAACGATAATGATAGGGTACAAATTGCACCATTTTCAGCTAATAATTGAATAGACATATCTAAAGCAATACCAAGCTCTGGGTGAATTGGCCCCTGAATAGCATTAGCTTTAACCACTTTAGCGCCAGCTTGATAAGCAAACAAATCAACAGTGTGAGCAGCATGGTGCCATAAAAGATGATCAGTCCATGACCGGGCCTCGCCTTTAGCATTAATATTTTTACGACGGAAAAAGTACGTTTGTACATCCATTTGCTGAATATTAAACTCTTTAGCCGAAATTTTATTATTAACCCATTGATGAGATGGATTAAAGCGGCGAGTATGCCCAACCATACAGGTCAGCCCCGTGCGCTTTTGTACCTCAACTACTTTTAATGAATTTTCCCAGCTATCTGCTAATGGGATTTCAACTTGCACATGCTTACCCGCTTCCATACATTGGATAGATTGCGCAGCGTGTTGCTGAGTGGGTGTGCATAAAATCACTGCATCGGCATCAATTTTAAGCGCATCGTCTAAGCTTGTAAAAACTTGTGGTATGGCGTAGTCATCAGCCACTTTTTGAGTTTTTTCTGGCGTACGACCAACGAGTGCAACCACTTCAACACCATCGATATTTTTAATACCATCAAGGTGCTTAATGCCAAATGCGCCTGGTCCAACAACAATTACTTTCATAAAATTTCTCCAGGTTATTTATTCTCTAAAACAAGATGACCAACAGCAGTATTCGATGCGGGTACATGATAATGACGCTTCTTTAATTCAACCTCATCATTGAGCGCTCCACGCATTACAAGCCACATAATAAGTTCAATGCCTTCTGAGCCAGCAAGGTTAATATATTCAAGATGAGGTTTTAGGGCTAAGTTTTCAGCATCATCAACAATGTCATCTAAAAAGGCATTATCAAATTCTTTATTAATTAAACCTGCACGTGGCCCCTGTAATTGATGGCTCATGCCGCCCGTCCCCCAAATTTGTACATTTAGGTCTTCATCAAAGCTTTCTACAGCTTTACGTAAGGCCTTACCTAAATTGTAACAACGCTGCCCAGATGGGGTTGGATAAAGTACTACATTGACAGCAATAGGAATAACTTTACACGGCCAATTTTCAGGCTGACCAAACATTAGCGATAACGGGACCGTTAAGCCATGATCAACATCTAGAGTATTAACAACAGTTAAGTCAAAGTCGTCTTGAATAACAGATTGAGCAATATGTGATGCAAATTCAGGATAGCCTTTTACATTGGGTACAGGACGTGGCCCCCACCCTTCATCGGCTGGTTTAAACTCTTCACCTGTTGCAATCGCAAAGGTAGGAACTAAATTAGAGTCAAACGCGGTTGCATGATCGTTGTATACCAATAATACAACGTCCGGCTTTTGCTCCTTTATCCATTCTTTAGCGTAATCATACCCCTCGAATAATGGTTTCCAATACTCATTATCAGTTATGCCATTATCGATTGCGGCACCAATAGCCGGAACATGTGATGTTGCAACACCTGCTTTTATTTTGGCCATGATTAACTTCCTTTTTTTAATGTATTACTGCTGTCGGGTACACGACCCCCTGATAGCATCATTTGCGCGTATTCGTCTTGTGTCATACCCGTCATCGTTGATGCTGCGGCTTGGAAACTAATACCGTCGCTAGAAAAGATTTTTGCAAGGAAATAAATATTGCCGCCTAAGCTCATCATTTTGTTGTAATCACGTGCTATAACCGCTTCTTTTTGTGCTTCACTCATTGGCCACTCATCAAGATAGGCTTTCTGATCTGCTTTAAACCTTTCACGATTTGGCGCTTTCATTAGCGACATGCAAAATTGATTTAAGTGAAAACCTAAACGCGCCATATCGGCGTCAAATATAGTGGTACCTGGCACCTCTTTGTAAGGTTTATTAATAGCCATATATATTCCTTATTTTGACCAATACAAACGCATTGGATTATCAATTAATAACTTTTGCTGTAATTCAGTAGTGGGGGCAAACAGCGGGATCATGTCCACTAATTTACCATCGTCAGGCATGTGGCTTTTCATATTTGGGTGAGGCCAATCTGTGCCCCATAAAACACGGTCAGGAAAACTTTCGACGACTTTGCGCGCAAAAGGAACAACATCTTGATAGCCTTTATTTGGACCATCAATAGAAATTCGTTCAGGGCAGCTTACTTTAGACCATACATTTTCATTTTCGCGCATAAACTTTAAAAACAACGCAAAGTCTTCGCCTTCAACAGATTTAGTAACATCTGGGCGCCCCATATGATCAACAACTAATATCGTTGGTAAACTAGTGAAAAAATCATAAAGCTCGGGTAAATCTTGGCTTTCGAAATAAATAACAATGTGCCAATCACGTTTAACTATTCGTTCTGCAATGCGTTTTAACGAGTCAAATGGCAATGCATCAACTAACCGCTTAACAAAATTAAAGCGTACACCTCTAACACCTGCAGCATGCAATCTATCAAGCTCAGCGTCGCTAATATCCTCTTTAATAGTTGCAACACCACGTGCTAAACCATTTGATGCCAAAAGCGCATCTACCATTGCATTATTATCAGCTCCATGACAGGTTGCTTGCACTATTACATTTCGACTAAACCCTAAGTAGTCGCGTAAATCCCAGAGCTGCTGTTTTGATGCATCGCATGGTGTGTATTTACGTTCGGGTGCAAAACCAAACTCATTGCCAGGACCAAACACATGACAATGCGCATCAACAGCCCCTTTGGGTAACTCAAAGCTAGGTTGTGATGGCGATTGATGCCAATGAAGCCAATCGGCATCCATTACAAATTGACTCATAAACCCAACCCTTTTAATTTGGCGTCTAAACGTGGGTATACGCGACGCGCATTGTCTTCAAATATCGCTTTTTTGTCCGCTGCCGATATTTCTAATGTGTCAATGTAACGTTTAGTATCATCAAAATAGTGCCCGGTTTGCGGATCAATACCGCGCACGGCACCAATCATTTCAGAGCCAAATAAAATGTTTTTAGTATCAATAACGTCTACTAATAAATCAATCCCCGGTTGGTGATAAACGCAGGTATCAAAATACACATTTTTCATTACGTGCTCATTTAAAGGTGGCTGCTTCATCATATCAGCCAATCCTCGGTAACGCCCCCAATGATAAGGCACAGCTCCACCACCATGAGGTATAATAAACCTTAAATCAGGGAACTCTTTAAACAAGTCACCTTGCAAAAATTGCATAAATGCGGTGGTATCAGCATTCATATAGTGCGCACCTGTTGCGTGAAAATTTGGATTACATGAGCCCGATACATGGATCATTGCAGGAACATCTAGCTCAACCATTTTTTCATAAAGTGGAAACCAACTTGGATCGGTTAACGGCGCTGAAGTCCAATGACCGCCAGAAGGGTCAGGGTTTAAATTACAGCCAACAAATCCTAATTCATTAACACAGCGCTCTAGCTCAACAACTGAATTTTCAATCGGTACTCCCGGCGATTGTGGTAATTGGCACACTCCCATAAAGCGCGTTGGGTATAAGTCAACAACCCTTGCTATTAAATCATTACACGCTGAGGTCCATTGTTTTGATACCTCTTCATTACCTACGTGATGCGCCATAGCCGATGCACGAGGTGAAAAAATGGTCATGTCTAGGCCGCGCTCATCGAGCAATTTTAACTGATTTTTTTCAATACTTTCGCGAATTTCATCGTCTGAAATATGGGGAACGTCTGGGAGCGCTTTTCCCTCTTTGAATGCTTTAATTTGCGCTTCTCTAAAAAGCTGTAATGGCTCTGGCGCTGTTGTGTAATGGCCGTGGCAGTCTATTATCATTGTTGTCTCCTGCTGAGAGTATTAGTGAAACTATTTATTTGTTGTAGTTCAAGCCATTGCTGAGCCGACCATTAATAAGCGCGCGGTTCTTAACAGTGCAGAGCGATGTATTTTATAACTATTCAATTTAGTGACACCTGATACCTTCATTTCAACCGTAAACTGACCCGTTGGATGCTCGACAACAATATCAAATATCCCATCATCAAAACTATGGCTGGCATACCTATGGGCTACTGTACCTTTTAAAACACACGCACTAGCTACACTTACACTGCCTAACACTCCAATGGCCTCATGAACACGGTGGGGTATAAATGTTCGAGTGTTAATTACCCCACCATTTTTTGCAGGGCTTACTAAAGACATTTTTGGAATCGTTTTATTAGTCACATCCCCTAAATTCATCTTCTCACCCGCGATCAAACGAATAGCTTCAATCTTTTGCTTTAAATCGGTATTATCTTCGAGTGTATTAGGCGACTCATCACCCACTAAACCAAACTCGCTAGCATCTAAAATAGCCACTGGCATACCGTTATCAATACAGGTTATTGAATACCCATTAATTTCATCTATGGCATTACCCGTAGGAAAAAGTGCACCACAATTGGCACCCGCTATATCTAGAAAGTCGAGCGTGATAGGCGCTGCTGAACCTGGTACACCGTCGATTACGGCCTCCCCTTTATAGCTTACTTTGCCATTAGGAGTTTGAACGCGTGCAACAGCTGAGGCTGCAGTATTTAGCATATGAATTCGTACATCGGTTGTTTTTTCTTTTGCATTCACTAAGCCCTGCTCAATTGCAAATGGCGCAACACCGGCGAGTAAATTGCCACAATTTTGTGTATCACTCACCACCGCTTTATCAACTACAACTTGTAAAAAAAGGTAATCCACATCAGTATTTGCTCGCATTGATTTTTCAACAATAGCCACTTTACTGGTGAGAGGATGCGCACCACCTAAACCATCAATTTGCCTTGTGTCAGGCGACCCCATTATGTGTAACAGTAATTCATCGCGCTTTGAGGGATCACTCGGAAGATCACTGGCTAAAAAATAAAGCCCTTTAGAGGTACCACCGCGCATAATTGAGCAAGGAATAGCCGCGTGCATTTACTTATCCTCACTTTGCTTTATATAAGTTAAGCCTTTAGCTGCTAAACGCTCGCGCATAGCATATATATCCAAACCTAACTCACCCGAAGCTAAACGCTTTCGCTTGTCTTCTTCGTTAGCAACACGTTTCAGGACTTTTTCATGAACCTCTTCACCACGACTTTGTTCAACAACAACAACGCCATCATCATCAGCAACAATGATGTCTCCAGGTTTTATATAAGCCCCTGCGCACACAACAGGTACGTTAACATTTGCAATGGTTTCTTTAACTGTACCTTGCGCACAAACATCTTTAGACCAAACAGGAAAGCTCATTTCAGTCAATGTTGCGATATCGCGTACGCCACCATCTATAATTAATCCTTTGACACCACGCGCTTGTAATGAAGTTGCCAACAAGTCACCAAAAAAACCGTCAATACACCCGCTTGTAGGTGTAACAACAAGTACATCACCTGGCTGACATTGCTCTACAGCTACATGAATCATCCAGTTGTCGCCAGGAGCTACTTCACATGTTACTGCACTGCCAGCAATACGAGCTGAGCGATAAATAGGCTTCATATAGCTGGCTAATAAACCAACTCGACCTTGTGCCTCATGCACTGTTGCAACTTCAGCATTTTGGTATTTATCTAACGTCTCTTTATTAGGACGCGCTATATCTGTAATGCACACAGCCATACTACTCACCTTATTTATAATTATACGTTGTTGATGCAACGAGTATATTCAAGAGAGCTATACAAAGAACTTTAAAAAGCTGTTAAAGACCATTAATTTTTTCTATAGTGCAATTAACTATGCGTTGATGAAATAGCTAAATAAAAATGAAATTTAATAATAGACACTTACTAATATCCTTGCATATTAAGAACTTGAAGTCGTTAAGCAAAGCAGCCAATGCTGTTCACTTAACCCAATCAGCACTCACTCAAGGCATTAAAAAACTTGAGGACGAACTTAATCAACCCCTATTTGTTCGCAGCCACTCGGGAATGACACCAACGCCTAGTGGTTTATTTTTCTTAAACCGAGTTGAACGTGCATTTGAGTATTTAGATGAATTTTCGAGAATCATTTTTAATAGTAGAAATAAGCAAGATGGCTTTAATCGCTCTGTCACTTCAAAGCAGCTAGAAGCGCTCATAAATTTAGTTCAAATGAAAAGCTACACCGCCGCAGCTAATAAGCTCAATTTGTCACAACCTACCTTGCATCGTAGCATCAAAGATTTAGAGCAACTGTGTCAAAAGGAGCTAGCAGTGCGCTCTCCCACGGGCATTGAACCCACGTGGACGGCAAACTTGCTTAATCGCTTTGCAAAGCTGTTTTTCTCTGAATTACGCCAAGGTATTTATGAAATGAGGGAGTTTAATGGGCAGATGGATGGTTCTCTAAAAGTGGGGAGTTTACCATTGGCACGCTCAGCTATTGTACCATTGAGTATTATTGCTCTAAATAATGAATTTCCTGATGCGCAGCTAAGTATTATAGACGGTCCATACCAAGAGCAGCTAGCTAACTTACTTCATGGTGAAATTGACATCATTGTCGGTGCATTACGCATCCCGGCTCAACATAGTGATATTGAACAAATTCCATTATTTAAAGATCAACTTTGTATTGTAGTGAATGCTCAACATCCTTTAGCAAGTCGACAAACAATTTCAACGAAAGAACTGCAGCAACTAGAATGGGTAGCACCGAACAAAAGCACACCCGCATGGCAGGTTTTTAGTAGTATATTTGTCAGCCGTGGCCTGACCCCACCAAGCCATGTGATAGAGTGTAGTTCGCAAATTGCTGTGCGTGGTATTTTATTAAACAGTTCGCGAGCAGCCTTATTACCAGCCAAACAAGTTGAAGTAGAAGTTCAATCGGGAATATTAGCTATATGCCCGATGACACTACCCGATACTGACCGTAGTATAGGACTGACGATACGAAAAGACTGGCAACCTACCAAAATGCAATCGCGTTTTTTAACAATAATTAATAATCATACGCGCACGCTAAAATCAAGCTAGTTAGTATTGGACTGTTGCTTGAATAATGTTGGTGTCGTGCTGGTGGCTAACTTGAAAAAACGGCAAAAATACGCGCTATCTTTAAACCCTAAATGAAGTGCTATTTCGTCGATTGTTTGTGTAGTATAGATTAAACGTCGCTTTGCCTCAGTAATCAGACGCTGGTGAACAATCGCTTTGGGAGAATCATTTAATAAGCTTTTACAAATACGGTTTAACTTTGAAGTAGATATATGTAGTTTCTCAGCGTATTGTGGAATAGTCATATGCGATGTATAATTTAGCTCAATTAAGCTTCTGAAGTTAAAGACTATTTCTGCTTCTCGACTGCGGGCGCCACTTGTAAACTGAGTCGTATTTTTTTGCCTATAAATATTTAATAAAATCAATTTTAGCAATTGCTCAACGGCAATAGATGTGCCTAATTCATTATAATTAATTTCGTACATGAGTAGCTCTATATAGTGATTCAAATGGGCTAAACGTGCTGTATTTTCAAACTCAACCGTTAATGGATTTAATAACAACTGGTTGAGATTAGTCTCATCATGATTGCTTATTAAAAAACTGTCGTCTATTGAAATTACAAACCCTTGTGTCCGTGGTTTAAAATGAAAGCCATGTACAACACCTGCTGGAATAATTACCCCCCAATCCCCATTAAGTTGATACTCTTTTTCATCTAACCTTGCCGTCCAAGTGTTATTAAATACAATGACAATTTGTGCTAATTTATTATGGCGATGTGGTGATATCTCCCACATCAGTTCACTACTTCGAAAAGCGATATCTTCCACATGCACATCACCGGGCTCTTGGCGAATAAACGGCTCTCCGTATAAGCCATAAAATGGAATGTTTTTCTTCATGTAAATATTTACTCAAATTAACTTTGACTCAAAAGTACAACAGATCACGCCAATTGTGAATGGTTTAAGCTTTAACTAATGAGCAATATAAACCAACACGATGTTTTCAACGAGTATAAAAATGCAATCATTAAAAACTAAAATAGCAATCATAGGTGCAGGGCCCTCTGGATTGTTACTCGGCCAACTTCTAGCTAAAAAGGGGATCGATAACGTAATTATAGAACGCGCATCAAGTGGATATATTTTAAATCGCATTCGCGCAGGTATCTTAGAGCAAGGATTGGTTAGTCTACTAGCAGAAGCTGGTGTAGATGAGCGAATGAAAAAAGAAGGCCATATTCACGATGGCTTTGAAATAGCACATTATGGTAAACGCCATCGCATAGATATAAAAGCACTCACAAACGGCAGCACAGTTATGTGTTATGGGCAAACAGAAGTTACCCGTGATTTAATGCAAGCACGCCAAAGCATAGGTGCAACAACTTATTATGAGTCTAGTGATGTTGTCATTCATGAGCAAAACTCAAACTCCCCATTTGTAACGTTTACTAAAAATGGTATTGAATATAAATTAGACTGTGACTATATTGCTGGATGCGATGGCTTTCATGGCGTTTCTCGACAATCTATCCCTAAAGAGAAACGTAACGAATTTGAACGCATTTACCCATTTGGTTGGCTTGGATTACTCAGCGATACCCCCCCTGTTGCTGATGAGCTTATTTACTGTAAAACTAAACGAGGCTTTGCCTTAGCGAGTATGCGCTCTTCAACCCGTTCACGTTATTATTTACAGGTGCCATTAACTGATAAAGTTGAAGATTGGTCTGATGATGCATTTTGGGCTGAGCTTAAAAAACGCTTACCTGAAGACGCTGCTAACAGGCTGATTAGCGGTCCCAGTATCGAAAAAAGCATCGCCCCCCTTCGTAGCTTTGTATGTGAACCAATGCAGGATGGACGCTTATTTTTAGTTGGTGATGCCGCTCATATTGTACCGCCCACAGGCGCTAAGGGCCTTAACCTGGCAGCATCTGATGTGTCCACTCTTAGCAAATTGCTAAATAAGACATACAATGGTGAGGAGCCTAATGCAGTATTAAAATACTCCGAAATTGCATTAAAAAGAGTATGGCATGCCGAGCGATTCTCATGGTGGATGTCAAACATGCTACATGAATACGATGATGACAACATAAATGAAAACGAGGCTAAAACGTTTAAACGATTCATGGCATCCGACCTTGATTTTCATCTAAATTATGAAGAAGGTAAAAAAGTTATGGCTATCCAATATGTGGGAATGCCATACGAAAAAATTTAAATAATTCCCTTAAAATAAAGTAAGCCCATATGACATGTGTCATATGGGCTTACTTTATTAATGAATACAACCAGCTAACTTACTTAGTTATTTCGTGCGAACGCTCAATTTTCAATCTACCTCCTTAACTTCTTCGAACTAATTAAATTCAATAGTTTCATTCTTTATTGCTAAATATAGTGGCCAACGTTGAGTGCAATAATGTGATGAGAGCCCATATTTGGTAGATTTTAATTCAATCAGCACGGGTTCCATAAATATTTATTGGCTAATTAGATTGGTTATCTCATTTAAGCGATTCGCCAGTGGGTCCTGTTTTACCTCACTTCCGTTCTCGTTAAATTCAATTATTCTATTATCTTTAGTATTGTAGGTAGGCCAAGCACTGCCTTGCTTAGGTGACGGATCACTGTATTTAGCAAACCTTACCCATGCAGTGTGCATTGCACTGGCAACTTTAAAATCGTTTTGCGATGCTGATAGGTTTTGCTCTAGTATATTAAATACAAAAGGTATTTCAGTAGCATGGTATGCACCATCAACTTTGCCTTTTAACTGACTAGGAACGTAATTAAAGCGATAAAGCCATATAGGCTGATCATTCATACTTGCTTTGCTTGCAATATAGCGCGCAGGTTCTACAAAACGCTTATCACCGAATATCATAGAGCCTAGCAGTGGATAATTTAACTCCCCGTTTTTAGCTAGCACAAACGGCAAATACGCTTTAGTGAACTGTACTCTATTGTTCACTGATTTGAGCGTTTCTGTGGCTATTGCAATAGCCCCTTGAGGATTATAGTCTTTTAAAAACCCCCATTCAAAATCAGTGCTCCCAATAAATAAGGGAATTTTTTTTTGCTGACCTTGAGCATACCCCACCTCGTCAGTTGTTAATACAATAGATGAGTCAATCATCGGCCCGCTATAAGTAGGCGTATTTGCGTTCATCATATTCAACCCGCTTAGAACCTTTTCTGCAGGCAAAGCACGTAGTTTTGCGAGTGCTTCTTTATCATTGGTATTAATACCCACACTGTTAGCAAATTGAACGCCAGCATCTTCAGCTGAAAGGTTACCTCTAGTGCCTTTTTTATTTAAGTATACGACCGTTTCTGTTGAATCGCTTCTCCCTCCGCCTGATTGCACAATTACTTTATGAAACAGCCCTTCAGATTGAGGCGATAACATATGAACATTTACTGAGCGTCCACCCGCTGACTCACCAAAAAGAGTTACATTATTGGGATCCCCACCAAAATGGGTAATGTTATTTTTAACCCATTTTAATGCAGCAATTTGATCCATCAAGCCGTAGTTTCCAACTGGTGTATTTTTGCTTTGCTCACTCAACTCAGGATGAGCAAAAAATCCAAAACGCCCTAACCTGTAGTTAAAACTAACAAATACAACACCCGACTCAGCAAACGACTGACCACTATAAATAGCCGCTGACGAACCGCCATTGACAAAGCCTCCGCCATGTATCCACACCATAACAGGGCGCTTTCGAATAGCATCTTGTGCTGGTGTCCATATATTTAAGTAAAGGCAATCTTCACTCAATGGGCCTTTTAAGGGCGCCAAGTCACCCATAAATGGAACTTGCATACAGTCGGGGGCATATTGAGTTGCATCAAGCACGCCTTGCCAAGGCGTTGCACTTTTAGGTTTTTGCCAACGTAAATTAGCAATAGGTGCTTGTGCATAAGGGATCCCCAAAAATTTATTAACAGGACTTTTTGTATCTATTACAGATACCCCTTTGACAAACCCTAATTGTGTTTTTGTAATCACATTATGTGTAGTTTTTGCTTGCTCATTGAGTTCAGTTAAGTCTTGAGCATTTGCACAAATACTTATACTCATAAAAATTGCAGTGATAATACGGCTTACTCTTAAAGTATTCATATAAAAATCCCTAAATAAGCAGTTGCTTTATTAAGCAACTGATTATTAGACAGTGCTGCTAAATCTAAAAGCCGCACTATTTAACTTAATTATTCTATTGAGCATTAAGGCTCAATAACCAAAGCTTTATCTAAATTAAATGCAGCGCGCTTTAGAATATTGCGTGAAGAGGAACCAATATTGACGCCATATTGACCAGCTTCTGCTAACCATACATTTTGTTTTTGATCGAAAGATGTTAGCGCTCTAGAATCAAATTCAAAGCTTATTATTTGTGTTTCACCTGGCTCAAGGAGCTTAGTTTTAGCAAATGCTTTGAGTTCATTTTCAGGTTTCTTTAACACATTTTGGGGCGCCGATATATAAAGCTGAACAACCTCTTTTCCAGATGACTTACCTGTATTGGTGATCGCTAATTTTGCCGTTATTTTATTGGTAAACGTTTCAGTGCTAAGTGTAATATCACCATAAGTGAAATTGGTGTAAGACATACCAAAACCAAACGGATAGGCAACCTCTTCATTGTGTTTATTAAAGTGGCGATACCCCACCCAAATGTCGTCATCGTAGGTAACCTTTGCAGGCACAGTTTGCATTATGCCTTCAGGCTTTGCATCAGGATCAAGAACGGTGCCTGGGAATCCTTTAGCCGCGGGGTAATTATTAAGCTCTAACGGCCACGTATCTGTTAACTTACCGGATGGATTAATATTACCTACTAAAATATTGGCAATTGCATTGCCTGCTTCCTGCCCAGGCTGATAAGCCAATAAAATTGCATCGGCTTTGTCTTGCCAACTAGCAACTTCAATTACACCACCCACATTGAGAATGACAACAACGGGTTTGCCTTGCTCACGAAATGCTTTAGACACATCGTGAAGCATAGCTAACTCTTTATCAGTAAGATAAAAATCGTGCTCAGGTCTGTCTATAAATTCACCCGAACTTTTGCCAAGTGTTACGAGCCCGTAGTCATATTTTTTAGCTGAAGCATTAAGGTACTTTTGATTAAGTGAAAACTCTGGTAACTGTCTCTTATACACATCTCCGAGCCCACGAGACAGGCAGAAATCT
>OJBC01000331.1_pt1 | contig 19803 bp, 17 predicted proteins | sample 1590351 | NCBI WGS metagenome assembly OJBC01 (sample SAMN05416892, study PRJEB24817) | seawater metagenome | isolation source: Sea water | place: Canada:Atlantic | collected 2013-11 | reverse complement strand
GTCTCGTGGGCTCGGAGATGTGTATAAGAGACAGTTGAAAAGCTGCAACCAAGGCTATTTCTGCAGTTCAAAGAAAAGTTAAACCTGGGGCTTATCGCTCAAGCTTGTGAGATTTTAAAACGTTATACATTAACTTCCGAAGATGATGTCGTCGCAAAAGCTTTACTGATAAAGCTATCGCTACTGGCTGGAATACCGAGCTTTGCAGAGGCGCTCAACAGGAAACTTATAGCCAAGTATCCGGTCGAGTCGCTAGTTTATTCTTTAGGAGCTAAAGTCAAACAATACCTTAACCAAACAGCTTCTGCATCACAGTATGACTACTTTGGTCTAATGCTCGACTCTACTAGTATTGAAACTATCTTATGTGCGTCACAATCTAGTATAAAAGCGGGCCGCAATATCGACATCGAAATTCATAAAACGATAGTACAAAACGTAGCTAGTTTTCAACTAGATGAAAATTTAGAAGGATTTAACTGTGAACGACAATCTCACTTATATAGAGCGTTAATCGAGGAGTATGCAAACAATGGAACATATTGATCTAATCAAGTTTGATAAGTCATTCCATGGTTCTGGTTGGTATGATCCTGAGCATTATTCCAGTGAGAATGGAGATGTTTTTTATCGCTGGATGGCTTCTGGGGAAGACTGTTCGGTATCATTGCTCTCAAATAACGAAAGCTGTTGTATTGTTTATTGTGATGTTATGTCAATGGTCAGTAGTGAAGTACTAGAGTACTTAGAAATAGATGTTGATGGGCAAGCCGTAATTTGGTCGGCGAACGGCCAAGATGGTAATGGTGTTCGTTTGCAGTTTTTGTTGCCGGTAAAAACTGATTTACAAGCTTGCGAAGTTACTTTTAGGGTCACTAAGCCTTTTAAGGCAGGAGGGCAAGACTTGAGACATTTAAGTTTCGCATTCAGAGAAATTTCTGTAATTAGAGTTCGCTTTGAGACGTTAATGGAATTACTTGAGGTTGGGTGCTAATGGAAAAGCTTTTTGAAAACTTAAGTATGAAAGAGCTTAAAGCAATTAGGCGGAAAACAGGTGTAACTAACACGGTTGTTTACTATCCGAAGTTTAAATCTAGTGAAGAATTAACCAATCATTATCATCGGGCTCGCTGGTATTTACCTTATGAAAAAAACGTGATTGAAAAGGTGAAACTGTTCTCAGATGATGATGCTAGTATTCAGGAGCGGCCTGAATATATGGCCCCCCCAATTTCATCTTCCGAGCATATCTGCGATCTTAAAGATATGGATATTGAATCATTGGTTGCAGCTAAATGTGTTTTATTATGGGATTATCCTAGTGAAATGCTAATACAAAAATTCCAGAAACTCGGTATAAGGTCTTTTAATATAACAACTAATGACTTAGGTACTGCTGAATATGGTAATTACTGTAAAGTCTTATGGCAGTTAACTTCAAACGCCGATAAAGATAAAATTATAGAGTCTAGCCACTCTCGATTTAAAAACTATTTAAAAAGGCTTTCCAGTAAAGAGTACAAAGCAGCAGCTGTATTTGGAACCGGCCCTAGTATAGATTTAGCATCTGAATTTGACTTCTCTCGATGTTTTACACACGCTTGTAATACAATTATTCTGAGTGAAGAGCTCATGGATGCGATAAAGCCAGATTTTTTATCTGCTGGCGACGTTGTAAGCCACTTCGGCATCTCTGTTTATGCACACCAATATCGGGAGAGATTGCATTCAACTTTACAAAGCACTGATTGTATGTTTTTGACAACATCTCAATTCGGTTATTTGTTTATGGTGCAATATCCGGATGTGGCAGAAAAAGTGTTAGTTAGTGATCAGCGGGGCTTTTTACCTAACTATGATTTAAATAGTGATTGGAACTTACCGTGTTTAGATAGCGTCTTTAATATTCATATGGCGCCGACGGCTTCGACATTTTCAGATACTGTGTTTGTTCTTGGCTGTGATGGTAAAAATCCCGATGAAAGCTTAAATGAAGATTTTTGGCAACACTCAAAGAAAGCACAGTTACATGACCTAGTCGATTCTGGGCATCAGTGCCACCCAACATTTGATGTCCATCGTCAGAAATCTACTTGGGACGGTTATCAAAATTCTGTTCAACAAACATGTGGTTTGGGAGAAAATCTTTATGGAAAGCGGTTCTTTACACTACATCCTTCGTACACCGTAGGCTTAAACACGAGATTCATTGACAGCGAAAAGCTACAGAAAAATTTCCCATTTTTGATAAAGCGAAGCCATGAAGTTTGATAATTTTTTAGCGCTCGAGCTGACCGACGCGTATGTATGGCTAGAGAAACTTAGGTTAGCGCTTGGGGAACATCAATATCAAAAGGCTAGCAGTATAGTTAAAAGCTATGAATCACAAGGCTTTCCTCATCGGAACTGGAAAAAAATGTTACTAGAAAGTTTCGCCAAAGGTGAATCTTTTCAAATATATAGCAGGAATATGCAGTTTGCTAATCTCAATGATGCGAGAGCTTTGCTAGACGAATTGATTATAGACGACGTTTACGGACTAAATGCATTGTCAGATTTAGCTTATGTAATTGATGCAGGTGCAGCCAATGGCCTTTTCTCAAGGATTATAACTCATAAATTCCCGACCGCCGAGGTTCAAGCTATAGAACCAAATCCTCGGAACCTGACGATGATTAAGCATAACTTAAGTCGTGAAATCAAAAACGGTAGGGTAGTTCTACAGAAAGGAGCTTTGGCAACATCGCAGCATGATATCTGTATCGAAATCCCTAAAGATGTCAGAGTTTGGGGGGGCCTTGGGGCAACTTCTGTAGAAAGAGATCGACTTAACGTCCGTGAGCTATTAAGTGTCGAAACAAAGAGTATTGATTTAAAAACCTTTTTAACTAAGCCTGTTGATTTACTAAAGTGCGATATTGAAGGTGCTGAGTTTAATGTATTATGCTCGGCCGAAGATAAAATCAAGCTGTGTAAAAGATTGCTGATTGAAATTCATTCGGACGTGAAGGATTTTTCACAAAAGTTCAGTCAATTAATTTCGTTTCTTGCTAGCCATAATTTCGACTTTGCATGCTATGAAGGCGTAAAAAGTAGTGGGAACATGTTTCTAGGTAAACCTTTCCCGTCGTTCATGTTATGTGCAGTAAATAAACACTGAGAAAGTAATTCAAAATGGATTTAGAAATTAAATTTTATGTTTGTGAATCTCACAAATTTGCAGGGACATTTGCTTTCATAGCGGAGCTCGTTGAAGTTAGAGTTAATGAAATAAGTAAAGCTTTTGTTTCTAAGTCAACTTCCCCATTATCGGATTTTTGGGTTGAAATTCGGAAGGAGCAACATAAAACTATTCTCGCCGGGTCAGGGTTCCTTTATGACAGTTCAATTATTGGGAGTTTGAAGCTAATAGTTGAATTTGAAGATAATGTATTCCAGAGTTTTACTTTCCCGTCACCATCCATCATTGAACAAGGTGTATTGAGTTGTAATATAGGCGATGATTATTTAAAGGTTAAATACTGGAGTAAGAATGGTTTATCTGACTTGGTTCCCATTGATTATTTAGAGAAGAGTAAAGAAAAATGGTACGCACCTCTTAGCAAAGTCTATATTCATGAAAAGAAAATTGCGGATATACAAGCCGATTTTGTCCCTATTCTTCCAAAATCTGGGCCTGAGCAGCCAATTCCAAAAGAATTACTCAATGACACTCACCACCCTCAAATGAAAGAGTTGTTAGCCCTTAAAGGACTTCATGAAGGAAAAGATGCCGTTTTTATTGGTAATGGGCCAAGTTTAGATCTCAACTTGCTATCAAAATTTGATAATCATATTCTTTTTGCGTTTAATCGTTTCTATTTAGCCTATGATCAGACAAGTATTAGGCCAGATTATTTGGTCAGTGCAGACCAGCAAATGATAGTAGATTTCGGTAAAGAAATGATAAACAAATCTCAGGCTAAAGTTTTTTTAGCAGGAGAAAGTAATTTATCGTTGAGTGGAAAATATATTTGGTTGAAATTGATCAATATTTTTCCTGCTTTATTTTCAGAGGATATTACTAAGTTTGTAACGCCCGGGGGATCAACACCATATGTAGCAATGCAAATTGCTGCCTATATGGGTATTAAGCGGATATTCTTATTGGGTTTTGACTATGGGTATCAGTTTGATGAGCAGGATAAAAATCGAGGTTCTAATGTTGTAAGTGGAGAAGGTAATCACTTCATTAAAAATTACCGGGATGGGAAGCCTTGGATACCGCCCTCTTTTCGCAACATAGGCCAATCATTTTGGACCGCTAGACTTTATTTCGAATTAAACGGGGGAGAAATAGTAAATCTATCGCCTTCTAAAAGTTTAAAAGCATTTAAAAATTAGTTCAAAGTTAAGCTACGTTCTCTTATCGCTTTCGTCAATTAATATTGTCTTAGGCCGCTAGGCCTTTAATTCGGGGCTGTGAGATTGGTAGTATGGCTACATTCAAGTTATGATGTTCTAAACATATAAATCAAAAGATTTAATATAAGTGAGCTGTTGTATGAGAAAAGGAATAATTCTAGCGGGCGGATCTGGTACACGTTTACATCCGTTAACTAAGGTAGTAAGTAAGCAGCTTATGCCTGTTTACGACAAGCCTATGATTTTTTATCCGTTAACGACGTTAATGATGTCGGGTATTCGTGATGTACTTATCATCACCACGCCAGAAGAGCAGCAACGTTTTATCGACCTTATTGGTGACGGTTCCGCTTTAGGCATGAATATCCAATACGCGGTACAACCATCGCCCGACGGCCTAGCGCAAGCTTTCCTTATTGGTGAACAGTTCATTGGAAATGACAGTTGTTCGCTAGTGTTGGGAGACAACATTTATTACGGCCACGATTTAAAGCTTTCGTTGCAAAACGCATATAAGCAAGAGCACGGTGCTACCGTATTTGGCTACCACGTAAACGATCCTGAGCGTTACGGTGTAGTGGAATTCGACGATAATTGGAACGCGCTTTCAATTGAAGAAAAGCCTGCTGTTGCTAAATCTAATTATGCTGTTACTGGCCTATATTATTACGACAATCGCGTTGTTGATTTCGCGAAAGAAGTGAAGCCTTCACATCGTGGTGAACTAGAAATAACCGACCTTAACAATCTTTATCTGCAAGACGGCAGCTTGAAGGTTGAATTAATGGGCCGAGGCTCAGCTTGGTTAGACACAGGTACGCTTGATTCATTATTAGATGCTGCAAACTTTGTTGCGGCTATAGAAAAACGTCAAGGCTTGAAAGTATGCTGCCCTGAAGAAGTCGCTTTTAGAATGGGCTATATAGATGCAGAGCAGCTTGAAAAATTAGCGGCGCCGCTGAAGAAAAGCGGGTACGGTGATTATTTACTTAAAGTAATTAACGACCGAGTAAAAATCTAGCCTAAAATCGGCTTTCCAAAGGTGGCAATGCCACCTTTCTTCTTATCTAATTTGCCAGTTTGTACGGAAAGTAAATGCAAGTAATTAAAACAGACATCCCAGACGTTAAAATCATTGAGCCAAAAGTATTTGGCGACGAGCGCGGTTTCTTCCTTGAAACCTTTCGCACCGACTGGTTTAAAAAAGAATGTGCAGACGTTGAATTTGTGCAAGACAACCATTCAAAATCCAGCCAAGGTATTCTTCGTGGTCTGCATTACCAGTTAGAACAAACTCAAGGTAAATTGGTTCGCGTAGTCAGCGGCGAAGTATATGATGTTGCTGTTGATATGCGTAAAGATTCACCTACGTATGGAAAGTGGGTTGGCGTTTTACTGTCGGCTGAAAATAAACGCCAACTATGGGTACCTGCAGGTTTTGCTCATGGTTTTTATGTAACCAGTGAGTCTGCTGAGTTCGTATATAAGTGTACTGACTATTATCACCCAGCGTCAGAAGTGTCGGTTAAGTTTGACGATCCAACTTTAAACATCGATTGGCCTTTAGTTAACGGTGAAAAGCCATCTTTATCTGGAAAAGATGAAAACGGCGTAGCGTTTGTCGATGCCCCTACGTTTTAAGGATTAAACATGAGTATTGTAGTTATTGGCAATGCTGGCCAATTGTCGTTTGAGTTGGTGCGTATTTTAGGTGAAGACACTATTTGTTTAGGCCCTGAAGATACTGACATTACCAACGAATCTGTACTATCTGAAACGCTAAGCAAACTAGCGCCAAGCGTTATTATTAACGCGGCGGCTTATACTGCGGTAGATAAAGCTGAAGAAGACTTCGACTTATGCCACGCGATCAACGCTACTGCCGTTGAAAATTTAGCGAAGTACTGTAAGCAGTCAGGTGCATTTTTAGTACATGTATCTACAGATTACGTATTTAACGGCCACAAAGGTTCGCCTTACCTCACTGATGACACTATTGAGCCTCAAGGGGTTTACGGTAAAACCAAAGCTGATGGCGAAAAAGCCTTGGTGGAATTACTGCCTAACGCAAGTTGCTTAATTCGTACTGCGTGGGTGTATTCATCACATGGCAATAACTTTGTGAAAACCATGCTGCGTTTGATGGCAGATAAGCCGCAATTGTCAGTTATTGATGACCAAATCGGCACGCCTACATGGGCTAAAGGGTTGGCAGAAGTGTGCGTAAGTGCAGCGCAAAATAAAATCCAAGGTGTATATCACTGGACTGATGAAGGCGTAGCTAGCTGGTACGATTTCGCGCTAGCCATTCAAGAGCTTGGTATTGAAAAAGGTTTGTTGTCTTCAGCTATTCCGGTATTGCCAATTCCTTCTTCTCAGTACCCCACACCGGCTTCACGACCGCACTATAGCGTGCTAGATAAAACCAGCACGCGAGATACTTTTTCATCTCTTAATCTTACACATTGGCGTACTCAATTGTCTGCCATGATGGATGAGTTAAAAGCATAATTATTGAGTAACACACGTATGAAAACAATTTTAGTAACAGGTGGTGCGGGGTTTATTGGCTCGGCAGTGGTTCGCCATCTTATTAATGATACAGAACATAAAGTCGTAAACGTAGATAAGCTTACTTACGCGGGTAACTTAGAGTCGCTTTTGTCTGTATCAGATAACGAGCGCTATGCGTTCGAACAAGTCGATATATGTGATGCCGACGGCGTAAAAGCCGTTCTTAATACCCATCAACCCGATATCATTATGCACTTAGCGGCAGAATCTCATGTAGATCGTTCAATTGACGGCCCTGGTGAGTTCATTCAAACCAATGTTGTAGGTACTTATACCTTGCTTGAGCAAGCACGTGCATATTGGTCTGCGCTTGATGATGTGAAAAAAGAAGGCTTTAAATTCCATCATATTTCAACTGATGAAGTGTATGGTGACCTTCCACATCCAGATGAAGTAGAAGAGGGCACTGAACTGCCGTTATTCACTGAAACTACGCCATATGCACCAAGCTCGCCTTATTCTGCAAGTAAGGCGTCTTCCGATCAGTTAGTGCGTTCATGGTTACGTACTTACAAGCTACCTACATTGGTAACCAACTGTTCGAATAATTATGGCCCATATCACTTTCCTGAAAAGCTAATTCCGTTAGTTATTCTAAATGCCTTAGCAGGCAAGCCACTACCGGTTTATGGTAAAGGTAATCAAATTCGCGATTGGTTGTATGTGGAAGATCATGCACGCGCATTAGTGCTCGTGGCCCTTGAAGGGAAAATTGGCGAAACCTATAACATTGGCGGCCATAACGAAAAGCAAAATATTGAAGTAGTGAATACAATTTGCGACATCTTGGACGATGTTCAGCCAAAAGACAGCAAGTATTCAGAGCAAATCACGTATGTGACAGACCGCCCTGGTCACGATATGCGATACGCGATTGATGCATCTAAAATTGAACGCGAGTTAGGCTGGTCACCCCAAGAGACCTTCGAAAGCGGTATTCGCAAAACCGTTGAATGGTACTTAAACAACGAAGGCTGGTGGAAAGCGGTACTAGATGGTAGTTATCAAGGCGAACGCCTAGGTGCTGGCGATTAAGGTTAGTACCCCATTTAATGAAGTGCCTTAGGAACCCTGCTATGAAATGATAGTAGGGTTTTGTGGTTATTAAGCACTAATAAATACAAATTTAATATTAGGCGCGTATATTGCTTCTTTATCGCTAAATTACGATTTTTCACAAAAACGCGTGTGTAGAGTAAAGAGAAATTTAGTATTTGAGGTCACTAGGCACCTTTATGATGCATTTTCATGATTATTTCAAAAAACTCATGCACAATGTTCAGATTGAATCTTATTTGTATTGTTATACCTAAAAGAATTGGAGATATAGTAAATGGATAATACGTCGAAAAGTTTAAAAATAGCCGTTGCAGGCACAGGCTATGTAGGTTTATCTAATGCAGTATTGCTAGCACAGCACAATGAAGTGATTGCGGTTGATGTAGTACCAGCGAAAGTGGATCTTCTAAACGACAAAAAGTCTCCTATTGAAGATAAAGAAATTACAGATTACTTAAATAACAAGCAGCTTAACCTTAAAGCAACGTTAGATACTGAACTTGCTTATAAAGATGCCGAGTTTGTCATTATCGCAACGCCTACAGACTACGATGCACAAACCAATTACTTTAACACCAGTTCAGTAGATGCGGTAATTAAAGAGGTTATGCGAGTAAACCCTAATGCGGTAATGGTGGTTAAGTCTACCGTTCCAGTAGGTTTTACTGTTGAAGCAAAAGAGCGTCACGGCACTGAAAATATTATTTTCTCACCAGAGTTCTTACGTGAAGGTAAAGCCCTTTACGACAACTTGTACCCAAGCCGTATTATTGTGGGTGAGCTAAGTGAGCGTGCCAAAACATTTGCAGGCTTGCTAGAGCAGGGTGCTATTAAAGAAGACATCAATGTACTTTTCACTCATAGCACCGAAGCTGAAGCTATCAAGCTTTTCGCTAACACTTACTTAGCTATGCGTGTTGCTTACTTCAACGAACTAGATAGCTATGCAGAGCGTAGTGGTTTGAATTCAAAGCAAATCATAGAAGGTGTTGGATTAGACCCACGTATTGGCGATCACTACAACAACCCAAGCTTTGGTTATGGTGGTTACTGCTTACCTAAAGACACTAAGCAGTTGTTGGCAAACTACAGTGAAGTGCCTAACAACATGATTCAGGCTATTGTTGATGCTAACCGCACCCGTAAAGACTTTATCGCCGATTCTATTGTGAGTCGACAGCCTAAAGTTGTGGGGATCTTCCGTTTAATCATGAAATCTGGTTCTGATAACTTCAGAGCAAGTGCCATTCAAGGCATCATGAAGCGTATTAAAGCGAAGGGTATTGAGGTAGTGGTTTACGAGCCAGTAATTACCGAAGACGATTTCTTCCATTCGCGTGTAATTAAAGATTTAGAAGAGTTTAAGTCTATTTCTGATGTAATTGTTGCTAACCGCGTAACAGAAGACATTGAAGACGTATTAGATAAAGTGTACAGCCGCGATTTATTCGGCGCTGACTAACACTAATTAGCTTTCGAACATGAAAAAAACCAGCTTTTAAGCTGGTTTTTTTATTTCCAATTTAAACAGTACCTTACGCTTTTTACTTATATCTCTATCAGTGCCATTCATTTACATTCCATTTACTTAGTAATGCATTTCGAATTTTCATAAGCTATTATGCGTTGGAAATTAAATGGTATTGTTAAAAAAACAATAAAAATTGATAAGGACGTTGAGTAATGAAACATAGCATTATTGCGCTTGTTGTTAGTGCAACTTTTCTTTCTGCCTGCGGCGGTGGTTCAGACGAAAAAAACCAAGCTCCCCTTCTTACTGCTGATGCTGCATCCACGTTGAACAATTCAGCTGTTACTGTTGACGTGTTAGCGAATGACAGCGATCCAAATGGTGATGCGCTTACTATTTCTGCAGTCGGCACGCCTGATGTCGGCGAAGTCACTATTACAAACAATACATTGGTTTATACGCCTTCAGCGCAAGCAATGGGCGATGTGAGCTTTTCGTATGAAGTTACCGATGGTGAATTGTCATCAAGTTCAACGGTTACGATCACTAACCAACAGTCTGTCACAATCTCTGGTATTGCAACCGATGCGCCTTTAAATAATGGAGAGGTTACTGCTACTAACAATAATGGTGACGTTCTGGCGACTGCAACTACTGATAGCAATGGCAGATATTCACTTCCAATTCTTGTAAGTGAAAACCCTGGTTACTTAGTGCTTAACGCTAACGGGGTGGGTGATCAGGCACACGTAAGTTTAGTGTCGCGGGTGGGTAATTTCTTAGATTTAAGAGCGCTTGCAAGTGAGAACGATACTAACGAGCTTTCAGATGCACTGCTCTTAGAAAGTAAAATTACCCATGTAAGCACCGCGCTTTCTATTATGTACACTGAGTATGTGAACGACGGCGGGGAAGCAAGCTTTGACTTATACGTCGCTGAAGCCGATTTTGAGAAAGTGTTAGGCCTTGCAAGCTTTATAAAGGTACTTGCTGACAATGAAGATTTTTCGTTACCTGATGGTACGGATACGGTTTCATTCTTTGCCGACAGTGAAGAAAACATTCTCACTACCATTCGTGCCTACTTAAATGATTTAGGACTGATAAACGAAGACGGTACCTATGCCGATGCGTTCGCCGATGCAATTAACACAGCCCGTGTTGAAACATTAGAAGATGACACGCTTCAACAAAGCTACAGTGAATCATCGATAGCAGGCAAAACCTTTGCAACTTATAATGCAGGAGCGTACCTAGCGACTAAAGGTTCGGCGGTTTATACATTCAATGACGATGGAACAGGAAGCAAATCGTCAGCCGAAAACTACTACAACATTTTTTCAGATAGTGTTAGTTGGTCGGTAGATGATGGGGTGCTTGTAGTGGTGAACCCAGATGCAACCCCAAGCCTTGAATTTCCGCTAAGCCCATCGAACTACCTCGAATACTTCGATGAAGAAACAGTATTGCAAATTCTTGCAGCAGATGAAGAAGGTTACTCTGCACAATGGAGAATAGAAAAAAGCCCGGTTTTTGAGAGTTTCGAATTAGTGTACGAAAATGGTGGCAATGCGATTGCCCAGGTATCACAAGTTATAGAGCTAACGATAACGCCAGCGGTTGATGAGAGTTATGGAGCGCCTAAGTTTGTTACAGAGTATTCTCAAACTTATACCTCTATTTACAGCGATACTTCTGAAGCCATTTCGCTTTCTCGTGAAGATGTGTTGGCATCGCCTTGGGTAGTCGCTTACAACAGTGAGTTTGAGTACAGCTTAAACGACCCTGAAGGTAACCCGATTACTCTAGAAGGTATGGTAAGCGATTACCTTACTTTTAACGATGACAACACAGTCAATTCTCGTTTGTTTGGTACTCAGGGCAGTTGGTCTTTCGACAGCGGTACAATTAGCTTATCTGTAAATGGTAAATCATTTACCATAACACCTTTCAAAAAGCAGAATGACTACTTTATTGCTGTGTATGAATATGAAGAGGCCGGAAACGTAATAAAGTATGCGGCTGATATGCATAGTATCGACTTCAGTTTACCTGAGAGTTTTGATGTAACGTCTACGCCACCATTGGTTTGGGCTTCTACCTTGAGCGCTTCGCTTTTTGTTAATGATTTACCACTAGCGGAAGATTTGTGGAGTTACTACTTTGATAGTGATGGTACTGCCGGTAGGGTTTTTGCCGAGATAGATTATTCTGAGCCAGATTTACCTGTTTCTCGTTTTGTGGATGACAGTGCGCTCTATAACTTTCAGTGGCAGCAAGAGGGGGATCTTTTAACGCTAGATGGTCTTAGAGAGAACAGTGCGTTTGTCTTTCAGCGTCGTTTTAAGTGGGAACTACTTGGTGTGACAGATTCAGGGTTAATGGCTACCATTGAATATCAAGTAGGTACTATCGACTATAGCGACGGGTACAGCGACGAACCATTTGGTACAGTTCCAAGGCTTAACTTCTTTATGCCACTGAACCTAGAGGAAGCTTATCCAGAGATTTGGGGAAAGACGGAAATTAATGGTCTTAATACCCCAGACTCACAAAACAACAATTCAGTTTCATCACTAGAGCGTGATCAATAACGTATTGTTGTTATCGGAACTATGACTCAAGCCGAGCACATGCTCGGCTTTCTTTTGTATTGAAAATCGCAAAGTTCATTCCAACTAAGCACCTATCAGTTTTTGTGAGTAGCCTAAGATAATGCGTGCCGCCTTAATGATAGATTCAGTAATAGTAAAATCTACTCGACTTTTCCCCGTAATCGCATAGTACCTTTCATTCAGCGAGTGAGCCTGCCCAATACAATGAACACCATATTGTGCTTCCACATGATTTGATATGGCCGACGGCGCACAAAACACGCCGAAGTCCTCGCTACCAAATAGCTTTAGCAGTGCGGTATCATCAAACTCTGCTACTATCTTCGGGTAGAGTTGCTCTGTTTCTAGCCAACTCATTAAGGCGTGGTGAATACCGGATGTATTACCCTGAATCAGCAATGGCATATGATTTAAACAATCAGGGAATGTCTAACTGTTGGAAAGGGGCGCTTTGGCAAAAAAGCTGAGCGCGCTTTCTCCAAGAAAGTGACTGTTTGCACTCACTTGTGAGCCCGGAGCAATCCCCCTATCGGCCACAATGAAATCAATTGCATTAATTGCGAGTTCTTTTAGTAATCCATCGAAGCTATCTTCTTTGATAACATATTTAACGTTAGCGAAATTGCGCATAGTGTCATGAACGAAGTCATAAAAAAGCACTTTAGGTATACCATTAGTAATACCAATCACGAATTCTTTAGTATTTACTTCATCACCGGCGTTTAGTATTTCTGCTAGCTGATGGCCTTTATGAAAGATCTCACTGGCATATTGAAAGCTTACTTTTCCTTTATCATTCAAATATAGGCGTTTATTAACCCTATCGAAAAGCGGGTAACCAATTTGATTTTCAAAAGTACTTAGTTGCCCACTAACGGTTTGAGGAGTAACGTGAAGTAATTTAGCGGCTTGCGCAATGCTGCCTTCGCGAGCCACTAAATAGAAGTAGTAGAGATGATGATAGTTGAGGTGATGCATAAGTAAGGTTTTTACGATGAACTAATAAGAATATAACAGGTTTAGTATTCTTTTATTTGAATTACACTAGATAAAATGCGAAGTATCACTCGGCGCTATTGAAGGAATTATGGGAAAAGTCATTAATTTACACGCAACGAGGAAAACCTTGTTTGCTATTTTAAAGCCAGAGTCAGGTTTTTTCTGGGTTGCCATAGCTTATGGTGTTGCTATTAGTTTAATGACATTAGCGGTGCCTATTGCGGTACAAACATTGATTAATAGTATTGCGAATATTGGCTCTGTTCGCTCGGTTGTCATACTTGCTATTGTGCTGTTTCTAACGCTCTTCGTATCGGGTATTTTTAGTGCGCTTCGAATGCGTATTATGGAATATTACGAACGCAAAGTTTATGCGCGTCTTACTGCCATTATAAGTTTAAAAACCATTATGGCGGAACACCGTTTCTTCGAAGGAAGGCAGAATACTAATATTACTCAGCGCTACTTCGATATAATGACTCTGCAGAAAAATGTGCCTTCGCTCATGGTGGATGGGTTCGCGTTGGTATTGCAAATGTTGGTGGGCTTTACGCTAGTATCTTTTTACCACCCCATGTTATTTGCGTTTAACTTAGTGCTTATATTAGTGATGTATGCCATATGGAAAATATGGGGTACGGGGGCCAAACGCTCTGCTATCGAGCTGTCTCATGCAAAGTACGATTCGGCCAAATGGCTAAACGACATTGCTGCGGCCCATGAATTTTTTAAATCGGCTGACCATGTTGAATATGCGGGTAGAAGTACCGATAACTTTATTAATAATTACATCACCAAACACAAAAGCCACTTTCACTATACGTTTGCCCAAGTGGCAATGTTTTTGTTGCTCTATGCATTTGCCAGTGCGGCGTTGTTAGGTATTGGCGGTGTGCTGGTGGTACAAGGCCAGCTATCTATCGGTCAGTTGGTGGCTGCAGAATTAATAATGTCTGCGGTATTCTTTGGGCTGTCGCGTTTTACGCAATATTTAAAGCTTTACTATGAATTGTATGGCGCCGCTGAAAAGATAGGTTCTGCCCTGGTTATTCCGCAAGAAGTCGTTAATGAAAAAGCAGATCGGGTGCCAAACTCTTCGCAGTTAATTTTTAATAAGTTACACCTCACCCATGGTAGCGATACCTGTTTAATAGATTTGCAAATTGAAGCGGGTGGTAAGTACTTCATTACTACGAATAAGAGTTGGGTTCAAAAGCAACTTATTGGGCTAATGAAGCGCTATGAAAAGCCGCAAAAAGGTGAGCTACTGCTTGGTGACTTAAGCTTGTATGATTTCGATACCTATGAATTACGCCAAGCAATTAATACGCTAGACCGCTCTCTTATCGTTGAATGTTCCATCGAAGAGTATTTACGATTGGCAAACCCAAGAGCGAGCTTTGCTGAAATTAGAGCTGCTTTGGCGGCTGTTGAATTAGATACCGTTATTGATGCGCTGCCTAACGGGGTTGATTCTAAAGTGTCGGTATTAGGGGCGCCATTGCAGCCGCTAGAATTCCTAGTGTTAAAGCTGGCCGCAGTTATTATTGAAGAGCCCAAAGTGCTTATCATTAATCAACATTTCGACGCTATTCCGCTAGCACTGCGCCTACGATTGTTAAACCGTTTGTCTGAACTTAGTTGTACGGTACTTTATTTTACCAACACACCTGAAGCTCATTGTTTGGACGGTGTTATTTATCTAAAAGACAGTGCCGAGGTAGTGGCAGCTGAACCTGCAAAAGAAAGCGTTCTTAGCCAAAACGTGTCGCAGGAAGGAGCAAATGATGAATAGTGCAGAAAAGCGATTTTTAGATAATGTCAGTTCTTTATCTTCACTACATGTTCCGAAGCTTCATAAAGTGGTGTGTGGATTGGTGTTAGCGATGGTGGTGTGTGCTTCGCTTATTCTGTGGTTTACACCATGGATGCAAACGGCCTACGGCACAGGAATGGTCGACTCTTTAGATCCCGTCGATAGAACGCAAGCGATTAGTGCTTTAGTTGATGGGCAAATAAAGCAATGGCATGTGCGAGAAGGTATGCAAGTAAAGGCGGGCGACCCTATCGTCACATTAATTGATACCGACGCTGGCCGATTAGAGAAATTGCAATCTCAACTAGCGGCGGCAAAAGCTGGGCATCAAGCTAATGAAACAGCAGTAGCTAACGCTGAAAATAATTTAGCACGTCAAATGGGGTTACAAGAGCAGGGGCTAGTGTCTCGCAAAGATGTAGAAGCAGCGCAAATAAAGGTGCAGGAGTTAAAAGCTAAGGCGGCAAGCTCTCTATCTGCCATCAATGATGTAAGCATGAGTTTATCGCGTCAGTCTATTCAAACAAAAGTGGCGCCAGTAGATGGCACTATTATTAGGCTTTACTCTGGTGGAGTCTCAACATTTGTAAAAGCAGGGGCGGTGTTAGGGCAGTTTATCCCTTTGAACGCCAAACGTAGTATACGTATAACGGTAACAGGGCTAGATGCGCCACTAGTTAAAAAGGGCGCCAAGGCGCGTTTACAGTTTGAAGGCTGGCCAGTGTTTCAATTTAGCGGGTGGCCGGGTAGTTCTATAGGCACATTCGGTGGCGAGGTGGTTTACGTTGAGCCGGTGGCAAGTACCGCTGGTACGTTTCAGGTGTGGATAATGCCTGATGCAGATGACGTACCATGGCCTAAAGAAAGCGCTACGCGGTTAGGAAGCCGCGTTAAAGCGTGGGTATTGTTAGAGGAAGTGAAGTTGGGCTATGAACTGTGGCGACAACTGAATAACTTTCCTCCCCAGCAAACCGCTGATCCCGAATCATCTCAAACTAAAACGTCGAGTTGGTAAGGGATAGCATGAGAAAACTACATGTTGTTACGTTTGCCTTTGCATTGACCGTTTCTGTGATGAGCTGCGCAGTCGCCGCAGCTCTGCCAACGGTAACTGAGCTTATCGAGTCAATGCAGTATCACCATCCTTATACTCAGGCCATTGCTGAAGGTGAAATTCAAAGCGGTGCAGATATCGATATTGCGCTTAGCGAGTTCGACCCTTTTATCGAGCAACAAACATCTAGCAGAGTAAGTGGTTATTACGATGGTTTGGCACTACAGCAACGCGCGATAAAGCCGCTTCAGTCGTTGAACGCTTCAGTTTATACAGAGTACCGTGTGTCTGATGGTGACTTTCCTGTTTACGAACAAGAATATGAAACCCTCTCTGGCGGGGAGGCCAGCGTAGGAATTTCACTTTCGTTATTAAAGAACCGAGAAGTCGATAAACGAAGAGTAGGGGTAAGAAATGCAAGGTTAGCTGCACAGCAATGGCAGTCTGAAGCGCAAGACTTGCTGAATAGCTTTTTACACAAAGGGTTAACCGAGTATTTGTTATGGTATGAGAGCGCGTTGCAGGTGATATCGGTGGAATCATTATTGAGCCGCGCTGCTGAACGTGAACGTGCACTATCTACTCGGGTTGAAAAAGGCGATCTAGCACGGGCCACGCTTACCGAGTTTAAAGCGAATATTTTAGAACAGCGTTTATTAGTGGCTAAGTTGAAGCAAAAACGCAACGCACATGCCCGAACGTTGTCTTACTATTGGCGCGATACTCAAGGTGAAATGATTCCGATAACAGAAACTAAATTATCGGAAGATATTCATTGGCCTTTTAGCGTAAGTACTTCGCAAATAAGTCAGCTACGCAAACAAATTACTCAACATCCTCAGTTAGCGTTATTGCGCATGAGTAAAACGGTGGTTCAGAACAAGCAAGTCTTGGCTAAAAATGCGTTGCTGCCGAAACTTGACCTGAAGGCGTCTTTGGCACGAGATATCGGGAGCGGACCTAATTCACTTGACGGTACAGAGAGCAAAGTGGCCTTGGCGTTTTCCTATCCGCTAGGTAATAGAAAGGCAAAAGCTGAGCAAGTTAAACTTGTGTCGAAGGGACGAGAGCTCGAACACAAGTATGTATCTAGCAAGCAATCCATCGAGCAAGCATTCGAAAAAGCTTATGAGTATTGGGTGCAAGCAAAAGAGATCGCTAGTTTACAGCAACAAAATGCAGAACTCGCCAAGGTACTATCAAGTATGGAGCTTCAACGTTTCGACGCGGGCGACAGTGATATGTTTACGCTAAACGCTAGGGCATCCAATGAGATAAAGGCGCAAATGAAAGCGATAGAAACCAATGTCGATTTGTTGAATGCTGAGCTTATGCTTTATCGTGTCGTTGCTGCATTGCACACGGTTAATCACTAGTTCAGTAGGTGGCCAAAACCTGTTTAATCTTAATGTTCTATTTTACCTTTAAAGATGGCTTGCAACTAGACGAGGGCGCTTATTGACCTGAGGCATATACTCGCGCTTGGTTATATTGCATTAAGGTAGGTATAAGTGCGGCTGCTAACATGTAGTTGGTTTCACTAAACCACCGGTCGTCATATCGTATTTCCGCTTTACGTGTTTCACAATTTCGCATTGGGTTGCCGAATAACACATGATGTGTCGATTTCCCTAGGTTTTCGTTACGTGGTGTTTTTGGCAACGCTAAAAAGTCGTAAACGTTGTCTAGCGTTTCACTGGGGTTGAAACAAAACGGTTCGTAACCTACCACTTCGAAGGGCAAAGCGAGTTCGTTTAAGAGAGATTCTCTTTTCTTATTGTCGCTTAGCCATCGCATCATCTGATACCAATAGTGGCCCTTTACCTTCTTTAATCCTTTGCGAGGCTGCGACCGGGCTAACCTTGCTTGCGAGCTTGCGTAAGAGCGAACATCTCTGATCAAAAATAGCGCTCTAACATCAATAGTCTCAGAGCCCGCCAGCAACGTTAGATGTTTTACGCCCTTAGAGGTATCTATGGGTTGATAGTTGTTACCATATAATTTAGAAAATTGAGAGAGCACAGTAGCGTAAGCATCTGGATAATAATTTGGCTTTGCAGGGTTTACAATATCTAAGCTTCGCATTTTCGATAATACAGGTTGCCAAAATTCGCACTTGTCAGCGGGGGCGCCACAACTACAAAGATGCGCTTGCTTATTTAGCCAATAGGTCGGGCCCATCCGTAAAACTTGATATATTTCTCCAAGCGATATGAGGTTTTCGTGACACGCTAATGCCATTGAGAATACCGTTGACCCAGAATGAGATAGGCTGGTTAAACAAACGATGGGTTGTTTAGATGGGGAGAAGTCGTCATTGTTTTGCGTCATGGGTTATCGTTAGTCAGAGTAAATATGGAATTACCTACTCTGACTTACAAAAGAGACGAAGGGTCTTATCTTTACGTATTATTTACGTAAGATTGAAAGATTGTTTAGTTTTGTTGAATCAGTTATTGATAGCTGAATTAAAATCTTCTTCAGATAACCCTGCGGCCATCGTATATTCTTTTAGCTTGTCGTCTTGAACACCTGCATGTTGCGCAGTGGCTAATATACGAATAACTTGCTCACGTTGCTGAGACGATTCTCTTACGGCCGTTTCTACTACTGTTTTTGCATCGTTTGGAAATACAGCTAACAGCGCATCTACTACATATTCACCAACAAAAGGGACTGCATTAAGTGCGCTCGTCATGATATCGACAATCTTGTTTGGGTGTTCTTGAGACAAAGTCTGAACAATACTGTCTGCTGCATCAGGTTGCGTTAGCACGGCAACGCGAACAATCTCGCTCAGTTCTTCAGGTGTTGCAACAGCAGCAGCTTGAACAACGAAGTCTACATAAGTAGGTTCTGCCATTATTGCCAACTGAACGATGTTAGGACATGAACTTACTTCTTTCTCTATAGCCAACTGTACTATTTCTTCTGTAGATGAAGGCTGAGAGGAAATTGCAGCAAAGATAATCTCGCGGTATTGATCAGGGTATGTATCTAATGCGATATCAACAATAGAAACTACATCTTGAGGATAATGACTTGCTATAGAACTAATAGCACGCCCAACAGACATGTTTTGATCAACCTGGCGTTTTAAGAACGAGGTTTGAAAATGATTTGTTTGATTAGAGGTAGCTTCTTCCGGTGAAACAGTTCCATCCTTTGCGCTCATACCTATCGCTGGTGTACTTACTGCAAGTACCAGCACTGCCGATGAAAGCAATGAAGTAATACGAAACATATATCCACCTTATATTTATTGCGTAGTCTATTACCACTAACGGACTACTACTTTATAGGAATTATAGTCCCATCCTATTAGTAATTAGTCCATATTGTCTACTTATTATCTCATCTGAGTGAAAATTAACCGAATGGTTCAGTTTATTACACTTTTCTTAAAACAAGGGTTGACGCAGGCTCAGAAATCTCTAGAATGCGCATCCGCTTCGACAGGAAAGTGAAATAACTTACACTGACAAAGCAAGTCACTACTTACCTTTGAGGCCAAGTGTGACGGGGTTTTAAAGAAAACGCTTCAGAAAATAAATTTTCAAAAAGTGTTGACACTGAAAGCTTCAAGCGTATAATGCGCACCTCACTCGAACAGGGTGAGTCACTAACAAGCCAAGGCTTCTAGTGAATTGCGACAACCAAGGTTGTCCGCTAGCAAGGAAAATGAATCAACTGAGAGTAATGTTGGTCCTCCTTGCGCAGAAGTCACGACAAAAAAGCGTCGAGATTCTGCACTATGTTCTTTAACAATTTATAACAAGACAATCTGTGTGGGCACTCATTAAGAGTGTCA
>OJBC01000257.1_pt1 | contig 24156 bp, 19 predicted proteins | sample 1590351 | NCBI WGS metagenome assembly OJBC01 (sample SAMN05416892, study PRJEB24817) | seawater metagenome | isolation source: Sea water | place: Canada:Atlantic | collected 2013-11 | reverse complement strand
AATACGAATTCTTTGATTTGGCATCGATTAAGCTCCAATCGAAAGAACAAAAAAATTCACCTTTTCTCTTCCATTTTATTCTGGAAAGAAAAGATGTGCGTAAACCGATGGTTCCCAATTGGAACCCTGTTCTTTTTCCTAACACGCCTGTAGCAGTCTTATCTTATCGATTTCGCTTGCTACGCTGGCAACCACCCTAAAAGCAGTGAGGTCGCGGTTAGAAACATTGCCCTATTTGGGCAGTGGGCGCGAATTATACAGAAGGCAGGATACATTGCAACAGCTAGATCGCTTTTTGTACACATTAATTGTAAATCTATGACTTAAGTACAGCTGCTTCTTTTTGAAAGGTAATGTAAAGTTACGTTATTCTTGCACTACCTTAATATAAGTTGTATTGCCGTTAATGCGCTATACCTATAAGGTGGTAAAACGTATGTTACAAAGTTTAATCAAATTTGGATATAGCAGCTTTGCGCTGTGCTAAGAACACTATGGAAGTAGAAGACAGTCAGCATATTTTCACCCATGTTAAACGCATTCTGAATAATCACTCGTCTTTATTAGACGCATACAGTTTGCTTGAACCCATCATTCTTAACATGTTTGGTGCTACCCGTATGAGCATCTTTCAGCGTCGCCGACAACATCAAGACTTAGTCGCTCGGTTTAAAACGGGTAAAGAAACGTTAGAGATTAAAGTGCCTATTAGCCCTATGTCTATTGCAGGCTATGTTGCTATCTCACAATTGCCTTTACTCATCGTCGACCCTTACAACGCCGCTGAGCTTAAAGCTATTCATCCTCGTTTACGATTTGCTGATAAGTTCGATAAAGACAACGACTTCAAAACTACTAACATTTTATGTGTGCCTATTCTTAACGCCGGTGTGTTAATGGGTGTAATGCAAATTATCAATAAGCAAAACGGTAGTTTTGATGATAATGATTTAGCGCGCGCAAACGACTTAGCATTGGTACTAGGGGCTAAGTTCCGTTATGAACTTGGTGGTACAAACAATCCATTTGATTCTTTATTACATAAAGGCTTAATAAACGAACCTGCGTTAAAAAGTCTACTCTCTACCTCTAATGACACCCGCACTATCGTGCAGGGTTTAATGTCTGAACATCGCGTTCCCGAGCATGAAATTGGCCATTCTCTTTCTATCCATTACCAGGTTCCCTTCATTGGTTACTTACCCGATAAGTACCATCGTTATGAAGGTGAAAGTAAACTAAACCTGTCTTACCTTAAACGTAACCATGTTGCGGTTATTTCTGATGTGGAAGGTAACCCCATTGTCTTAATGGCAGAGCCTAACAATGCCGCGCTGTTAATGGAAACAGAAAGCGCATTGGGTATTGAAAGTTATGAAATTGCCGTCGGCTTGCCCCATCAAATACTTCAGTACCTAGGTGAAGGTGGCGGCGGTAATGCGCCTGGTGACATGAGTGAGATTCTTGATGAGATTGGTTTATCAACTGAGGAAAACGACGAGCTTGTCGATGAACTTTCAGACGATGCCCCTGCAGTAGTACGTTTGGTTAGTCGCGTATTGCACGATGCAAAACGTCTTGGTGCGTCTGATATTCATATCGACCCAGAGAAGAATGCCCCCACTCGCGTAAGAATGCGGGTTGATGGTGTGTGCCGAGATATGAACAAAGTGCCTAACTCACACCATAATGCGGTTATTGCCCGTATTAAAATTATGTCTAACCTAAACATTGCTGAAAAGCGTGTACCTCAAGACGGTAAGTTGGCGTTTAAGATGAATGGGCAACTGGTAGAAGTACGTGTTGCCACCATCCCTACGGTAGCCGGTGAAGGGGTGGTGATGCGTTTGCTGGCGTCAGGTGGCGCTATGCCCATTGAGAAAATGAATCTAGCGCCTACCAATTTGAAGCGCTTAGAAGACATGATTAAAAAACCACATGGCATCTTGTTAGTAGTAGGGCCAACAGGTTCCGGTAAAACCACGACCTTGCATGCTATTTTGGGTTACCTCAACACCCCAGAAAAGAAAATATGGACAGCAGAAGACCCGGTAGAGATTACTCAACCCGGTTTACAGCAGGTTCAGGTAAGCCCCAAAATAGGCTTCACATTTGCTAACGCCCTACGGGCATTTTTGCGTGCCGACCCCGATATTATTCTTATAGGTGAGATGCGCGACAAAGAAACAGCTCATGCTGGCATTGAAGCCTCGCTTACTGGCCACTTAGTGTTATCTACCCTGCATACCAACTCTGCCCCAGAGACCATTACCCGTTTGTTAGATTTGGGGCTAGATCCTGTGAACTTCTCTGATGCCTGTGTAGGTATATTAGCCCAGCGTCTTATTCGTACCCTTTGTGGTAAGTGTAAGGAAGAGTATGTGGCAAGTGATACTGATATGGCCTTCATTGAAAGGCAGTACGGCGCGCAGATGCTAGATGAATTAGCGTTGCCTTCTCCGCTCAAACTTTACAGGGCAAAAGGCTGTGAAGAATGTGGCAACACAGGCTACAAAGGCAGAACAGGGGTTCATGAACTACTTGGAATGACGCCTGAACTACGCTCTTTGGTTTACAAAGAAGCCAGTGTTGCAGAAATGAAAAAACAAGCCACCCAAGACGGTATGCGAACCTTAGTACAAGATGCTATTTTCAAAGTCATTAAGGGCGATACCGACATTCCACAAGTACAAATTGTGGGTGGCGACTAACCACGAAATATTTACTAACAATCTAAATTTGAAGATTTAGCTGTAACAGTATTAAATAATGCTAATACATCTATTACTTAAGGAATGGAAACCAATATGAAGGCAATAGTTTTTGCGTTGTTATTCACAGGCACACTAATATCAACGGCGGCTGACGCCCAATCACGAACCAAAGACCACATGTGGAAAACTGAATATCTTTCGATTGTTGAAAGTGGGTTGTTCGCATTAAAAGCTGAAAATTATGAAGAAGCCTATACTAAATTATTAGAAGGCGCGAAATTAGGTAATAAATCATCTCAGTATTACTTAGCTCAAATGTATTTTCAGGGGTGGGGTATCGAGCCTAATTATGAAGAGGGTTGGCTGTGGTTAAAAGTCGCTATGGAACAAAAAACCGCGGAGTGGAATCGTTCTTTTCGCTCTATTCGCGATGCTTTACCTGAAGATTTTAGAACTGCGATGGCGCCTTTCGTAGATGAACACATTGCACTGTACGGTGCTAAAGCACAAGACTTACGCTGCGAAAAACGTGCGGCAATTGGCTCTAACATTAAAGAGATAATCTGTACTAAACGATTCTACTAATTAATCTATTAATCCATAAAAAAGCCCGATAATTATCGGGCTTTTTTACTTTTTGTCTTAGCATGTTAAAACGCCAGACACCGCTCTTATATAACCACTATTTTTTCAAGTATTGACGAATTACATAGTGCAAAATACCGCCGTTTTCGAAATACGTGAATTCGTTTGAGGTATCGATTCGAATATCCATCGAGAATGTTTGTGATTCGCCTGCATCAGACGTTACGGTAACATCCACGTCTTTTTGGTCGCGGCTTACTGCACCAATTGAGAAAGTTTCATTACCTTTAATTCCTAAGCTACTCGCACTGTCGCCCGGCTTAAACTGCAACGGTAAGATACCCATACCAATGAGATTTGAACGGTGAATACGTTCATAGCTTTCTACCATGACCGCTTTCACGCCCATCAAAGAAGGCCCCTTAGCAGCCCAATCTCGGCTAGAGCCTGTACCGTATTCTTTTCCACCTACAACAACCGCAGCAACACCCTCGTCTTGATAACGCATGGCCGCATGGTATATAGACATGGCATCACCACTAGGATAATGCGTGGTAGCACTGCCTTTAGTACCTGGCGCCAACTGATTTTGCAGTCGCACATTTGCAAAAGTACCGCGCATCATTACCTCGTGGTTACCCCGCCTTGAACCGTATGAATTGAAATCTTTGGTATTTACGCCTTCTGCTTGCAAATACTCGCCTGCAGGGCTATCTGGCGCTATCGCGCCTGCCGGAGAAATGTGGTCGGTGGTAATTGAATCGCCCACTTTCACTAAACATCTCGCGTTCTCGATAGCACTAAGTGCTTCGGGTTCTTCGCCCATTGTTTGGAAAAATGGCGGATGTTTAATATAGGTAGAGTTAGGCCAATCGTATACCGATGTTGAACTTACCGTTAGGTCATTCCACACACCACTGCCTTTAAATACGTCGGCGTATTTTGCTTTAAAGATGTCACTGGTGACATGTTCAGCTATATGGCTTTGAATTTCATCTTCACTAGGCCAAATATCTTTCAAATACACTGGCTCGCCATTGTTGCCCAACCCTAGTGGCTCTTTAGTAATATCAATATTCATATTACCCGCTAAGGCATAAGCGACAACTAATGGTGGCGACGCTAAATAGTTGGCCGCAACATCTGAATGAATACGCCCCTCGAAGTTCCGGTTACCTGACAATACAGAGGTAACAGTAAGCTTGGCCTTTTTAATTGCATCGCTAATAGCATCTGGCAAGGGTCCTGAGTTACCAATACAGGTAGTGCAACCGTAACCCACAAGGTTGAAACCGAGAGCTTCTAGTGGGTCCATCAAGTTTGCATCTTCAAGGTACTGAGTTACCACCTGCGAGCCTGGGGCTAAAGACGTTTTTACCCAAGGCTTACGGGTTAAGCCTTTTTCCGCCGCTTTTTTCGCTAGTAACCCTGCTCCAATAAGCACCGAAGGGTTTGATGTGTTGGTACAACTCGTAATGGCCGCAATAACAATGGCACCATCTTCTAAGTTAAATTTATTACCACGGAATTCTACATACGAATCATGCTCTTCATTGACTTCAGGTACTGCACCGCCTTCGGCGACAAATTCAGTTTCTTCGTCTAGCACTTTCACATCAATCTGCGAGCGATGCCATTCATTAAATGCTTTTGCAGCGTTATCTAGTGCAATTCTATCTTGAGGGCGTTTTGGCCCTGCAATCGAGGGGACAACATCGTTTAAGTCTAACTCTAACGTTTCGTGATATTCGGCATCTTTAGTAAAGTCATCGTGCCATAGCGAACTTTCTTTCGCATACGCTTCAACAAGTTTAATTTGCGACTCGTCACGCCCAGTCAAGCGCAGGTAATCGAGCGCAACTTCATCAATAGGGAAAATACCGCAGGTTGCGCCGTATTCCGGTGCCATATTGGCAATAGTGGCACGATCGGCTGTAGTTAAGTGCTTCAAGCCTGGACCATAGAATTCTACGAACTTACCCACAACACCATGAGCACGAAGCTGCTGGGTAATCGTTAACACCATATCAGTAGCCGTCACTCCAGCTGGTAGCTCTCCCGATAAACGAAAGCCCACGACTTTTGGTAGTAGCATGGTAACGGGTTGGCCTAACATAGCCGCTTCAGCTTCAATACCGCCTACGCCCCAACCTAGAACGCCAAGGCCGTTGATCATGGTGGTGTGAGAATCGGTACCTACTAACGTGTCAGGATACACCAAGGTATCGTCACCCTCCTGTTTAGTGAAGGCAACACGAGCAAGATATTCAAGATTAACTTGGTGAACAATGCCTCGACCAGGAGGGACAACTTTGAAATTATCGAAGCTAGATTGCCCCCACTTTAAAAATTGATAGCGTTCTTTATTTCGCTCAATTTCAACGTCAGTGTTTTTTTCTAACGCATTTTCTTCTGCAAAGTAGTCAACCATTACTGAATGGTCGATAACTAACTCTACTGGGTTTAACGGATTAATGACTTCTGCATCACCGCCTAACTTATTCACTGCATCTCGCATAGCGGCCAAATCAACAATAGCTGGCACACCAGTGAAATCTTGCAAGATCACGCGGGCAGGAACGAAAGATACTTCATGCTCAACGTGATTCTCTGTATTCCACGTGGCAACTTGTTCAATGTCATCACTGGTAACAAACTCTTCAGTTTCATGACGAAGTAAGTTTTCAAGAAGAATTTTAATACAATACGGTAATCGGTCGAGCGCAAAGTTCTCATTTACTTTGTCAAAGCTAATTGCCTTGAAGGAATTGCCATCGACATCGATATTAGAAAAAGATTGATATTTCACGCGCTCACCATCCTTATTTGCCTGTCATAAATATAGTTCTAGGAGCAAGTCAGGAAGCGCTTTTACTAGATGAATTGCAGTGCCATTTCGCACTTCTATTTCGCCTTAGAAGGAATTAGCGCTCCTAACTACTCTCACTTATAGCTGTATACGGTAACAATGTGAAAAAAAGTTCATGTTGATTTCACACCGTTAGCCAAGCAGTTTATGTTGATACTAAAAGGGTCTGCATTACTATTTGGCTAGTCTTACCTGTTAAACTTGGCTTTTCGAAACTGGATTTTTCGTTGCCGATCAACGATGATAGCGATCATCTTTTTTCGTATCCGTCTGACGCACCATTTCATTGGCATTCGTTGGGCATTTTCACTTTAACGCCGCAGGTAACCTTACTATGTATAAACTGGTACTTATTCGTCATGGAGAAAGTCAGTGGAACCTTGAAAATCGTTTCACTGGTTGGCACGACGTTGATTTAACTGACACAGGTGTCGCACAAGCTAAAACCGCTGGTCAGTTAATGAAGGACGCAGGTTTTGAATTCGATCAGGCTTACACGTCTGTATTGCTTCGTGCTATCAAAACATTGAATATCTCTTTGGAAGAAATGGGTCAACATTACCTACCTGTTGAACGTCACTGGCGTTTGAACGAGCGTCACTACGGTGCGCTTACAGGGTTAGACAAAGCTGAAACGGCTGCTAAGCATGGTGAAGAGCAAGTTAAAGTTTGGCGTCGTAGTTTCGATATTCCACCACCAGCCGTAGATACTGACAGCGAACACTTCCCAGGAGTCGATCGTCGTTACAGCAACGTTGATGCCGAGATTCTTCCTCGCGGTGAAAGCTTGAAGATGACCATCGAGCGTGTACTACCTTACTGGCACGATGTTATTCGCCCAGACATTCAAGCTGGCAAGCGCGTTATTATCGCGGCTCACGGCAACAGCCTTCGTGCATTGGTTAAATACTTAGATGGCATGTCTGATGAAGACGTACTAAGCCTAAATATTCCAACTGGCGTACCTTTGGTCTACGAGCTAGACGAAAACTTGAAGCCTATCTCTAAAGAGTACTTGGGCGATCCAGAAGCGATTAAAGCGATGATGGATGCCGTTGCTAAGCAAGGCAAAGCTAAGTAGTCGATAGGTAATTATTAGAAAGCTAACGCTGACTATTAGAGCCACGACTAAAGAGCCGCAAACGTTGTTTGCGGTTTTTTTATATCTATTAGTCTCTTAAATACACTTCTCAAATCATTTCTTTTTTCTACCATTATCATTGTTACTAATTTGTAAACACATGCTATTCCCATTACATTGCCATCAGGCTCAGTTTTTTCAGCAGGTGTACTATGCAGGTATCAGTCTTCAAATCAGCCAATACACTTATTACAGGTGAAGGGGCGTTAGCGAGCCTTGCTCATGAGCTTTCAAGATTGAATATAAAAGCACCTGCCATTATTACCGATAAGGGCGTAAGCCAATCTGGTGCACTTAGCCATGTTACCAATGTGCTGAATTGCGAATGCCCTATTGTGATAGACGATATTCCTCCTGAACCTGAAATAAGCATTATTGAGCAAAGGCTTGCTCGACTAAAACAACATAAGGTAGACGGAATTATTGCCGTTGGCGGTGGTAGCGCAATAGACAGCGCTAAAGTACTTGCGGCTACGTTTGATTACACGGGGAATATTGCAGACTTGTTTGGCGAGAACTTGGTTGCAGGACGCGCATTACCCCTTATTGCCATTCCCACCACGGCGGGCACGGGTTCAGAAGTCACTAATATTGCCATATTGGCCGACCCTGTCGCGCACGTTAAAAAAGGCATTGTAAGTGACTACCTGTTACCCGATGTGGCCATTGTCACGCCTGAAATGACATTAAGCTGCCCAAAACACATTACTGCCGCCAGTGGGGTAGATGCATTTGTGCATGCGCTTGAGGCCTACTTGTCCGTTAATGCCAGCCCTATTACTGACGCGTTGGCCAGCAAGGCGATGACACTTATCTTTCACTCGCTTCCTCTCGCCTATGCAAACGGCCACGATGTTAAAGCACGGGAAGACATGGCAACCGGAAGTTTAATGGCAGGGTTAGCGTTTGGTAACGCGGGAGTTGGCGCCGTGCATGCGCTTGCTTATCCGCTTGGCGGTCGCTTTCATTTATCTCATGGTATGAGCAATGCGGTTATGTTGCCCCATGTTATGCGCTGGAATATAGGGGCATGCCAGCAGCGCTTTGTTGATGTGGCGGGCTTTTTACATTTACCCGTTGCCAATAAAAGTCAGTTAGAGATTGCTAATCAGGTAGTGGATGCCATTGAAGCGCTGTGCAGAACTGTAGAGATCCCCGCCACACTGCGTGATTTTGATATTAGCGACGATGCCATTCCCCTGTTGGCAGAAGAAGCGAGCAAGGTGACTAGGTTATTACGCAACAACCCAAGAGTACTAAGCAAACAAGATATCGCGCAGATATACAAAGAGGCGTTTTAAACGCCTCATCAATCTTACTTAAATACCCATTTAGGTAGTTAGCTATTTAGATGGCTAACTATAGCTTCTGCAACCGCATGAGCACTTGCTGGATTTTGACCCGTGATAACGCGTTCATCTTCAATCACATGTACATTCCATGGCTGAACTTTACTGAATTTAGCCGCTTTACGGGCTAGCGCTTCTTCAAGTAAAAACGGAATATCGTTAATAGTGCCGTAATCCACTTCTTCTTCGCGGGTGAAACCGGTAATTGCTTTGCTCGCAATTAAGTCTTCGCCATTACTAAGCTTAATAGGTAACAGTGCTGCAGGGCCGTGGCAAACCGCGCCAATAATACCGCCATTTTCATAATGGGCAGCAGACAACTTGGCAAAGTCTTCGTTGCTTGCTAAGTCTGACAATAAACCAAAGCCGCCTGGATAGAACACCGCATCATATTCATCAATGTTCACGTTTGACGCACGCATGCTGTTGCTGGTGCGCTGTTTGAAGTCTTCGTTGTTTAACACGGCGGCATTAACATCGTCGCCTTCAATGTCGGTACCATAAATAGGAATAGCACCACCATTGATAGACGCGATATCGTAATCTACGCCGTGTTTATTAAAAACATCGATTGCATGGGTGATCTCCGGCGAATAAGTACCGTTCGCTTGGTCAGTAGTTCCTAGTGTTGCATGGTTCGTTACTGGGATAAGTATCTTTTTCATGGTTTCTTCCTATGCGTAAGGCACATTAGCTGCGCCGTAGTAATCATGTGTATACACTATAGAATATCCCTGATAACTTGATAATATGCGAAATAGTTAAATCACTATTGCCATACAGCAACAATGATAATCTCTAAAACGCAAAATGAATCTACAACACCGCGAAGTTAAATAAATGGAAAGTTTCGATGGAAAGCTTTGAAGGCATTATAGAATTTGTAGCGGTAGCCGAGCGCAAAGGCTTTTCAGCTGCAGCGAAACAGCTAGGTTGCAGTACCAGCCATATCAGCAGGCAAGTTGCTCGTCTTGAAGAGCGAGTTGGCTGTGTTTTATTGGCTCGCTCTACCCGCCAAGTGAATTTAACCGAAAACGGCGCACTTTATTACCAGCACGCTAAAGACTTGCTTATTGGCCTTCAACAAGCCAATGAGCAGGTTAGCCTTCAACAGGTAACACTTGAGGGCGTTCTTCGAGTAAGCGCCGCAGGCGGGTTTGCCGAGCACGCCGTGGCACCCGCATTAATGCAATTTGCTTTAGAACACCCAGAGTTAACCATTGATATGGACTTTAATAGTCGCATGGTTAACTTTGTGGAAGACGATGTAGACTTTGTTATTCGCTATGGAGAACTAGCCGACTCAAGTTTAATAGCACGTAAACTGATTGAAAGGCCCATGATGGCCGTTGCCACCCGCGATTATTTAGCGCAATGTGGTGAACCTTCCCACCCCAGTGAATTGAAAAAACATAGCTGCGTTATTTCTAACAACGATGTATGGAAATTTTCAAACCATGGTGTGCAGGAAAATATAAAAGTAAAAGGCCGCTGGCGCAGTAATAACGCGAATGCCGTACTTGCCGCGTGTGAGCAGGGTTTGGGTATTGGCTATATGCCTAAAAGCACGTTTAGTGCGTCCGTTGAGGCGGGAAGACTACAGCCTATATTACAGCCTTACTGGGGCGACGGGGCAAGCAGTTGGATTGTATATCAGAACAAACGCTTCATGCCGCTTAGGGTTCGAATGGCCATTGATTATTTGGTGCAATACTTCACTGATTGGGAAGACAAGGCGCTTTAAAAATTTATAAAGATGCTAATAAAAAACTGCCAGCAGGTTTATCATGAAAACCTGCTGGCAGTATGTACTGATTGTTATATAGCGCTTCGCTGTTTATCAGCAAAAAACTTGCGCTTATTACTTACAGCTCTCGCACCCACATGTTTCTAAAGCTGACTAAGTTACCATGATCTTGAAGCTGAATAGGCTCACAACCATGGGCTTTATATTTAGGTGCACCTATCCACTCGGTAGTGCCCTGAATCTCTACATGGTTTTGCACCACCACGCCGTTGTGAATAACGGTTACGTACCCTGGTGATTCAAGCAAGTCACCATCGAATACCGGCGCTTTAAAAATAATATCGTATTCTTGCCATTCACCAGGTGCGCGCATAGCGTTTACTAACGGAATAGTCTGCTTATACACACTGCCCGCTTGCCCATTTGGGTAAGTGGCATTGTTGTAAGAATCTAGCACCTGAACTTCATAGCGTTGCTGAAAGAAAATCCCGCTATTATTTCGCTGCTGCCCTTCCATACCAGGCTCTGGCTGCGGTACTTTCCACTCTACGTGAAGCTGCACGTCACAAAAACCTTGTTTGGTTTTAATATCGCCTGCGCCCGGCTTTACCGTAAGCTCACCGTTTGCGAAATCCCATTTGGCGTCACCACCTTTTACCGACGCCCACGCTGACATATCGCTTGTTAATAAAGGGATAGCGTCAGAAGGAAGCTCGTTCTTTTTAGCACTTACCACTGCAGGTACTGGCTCCCACACTTCTGTTTTCGCTGCTTGTTTTTCGCGTTCAGCGCGCTCTAGTTGCTCGACACTCTCAGCAAAAGCCAAAGGTGCTATTGATGTTGCTAATAAAGCAGCTAATGCTATTTGAGCGCCCGCTTTTAAAGAAAAGGCTGTGTTGGTCGCCAGTTTAGGCAATCCGTGTTTATGTAATTTCATGTATTTTCCCTGCACTATTTATTTTCCGCTGCACTATTTATTTTCGTTGCACTATGTATTTGGTTTCGCAGCTAATTTATTTTTACGTGAAAGCCTTAGGTCGCCCACGCTTTGTCACCTTTTTTGTAAGGCAGTTCACCATTGTAGTAACCGGGAATGGCCACATAGCGCAGTACTTTGGTAGCCCCTACCTGCGAAGTGAAAAAGGTATACAAAGTAAGTTGTTTCAGTAACGTGAAATAGTGCGGGAGCGGGCCTTCATTGCCGGGCTCCCATTGGCTCGGTTTTGCTGTTGGAATACCGTTGCTAATACCCTCAGCTAAATTAGCGGCTTTCGCTTCTGTATCTAATGTTGTAAACAAGGTTTCGCGCTGCGCACTACTTAATAGCAGGAAGTCTTTTTTAAATGCTTCATTGCTACGAACATTAATTGCCTTAATGCCCTCTTTAAATGCTTTTTGTAACTTCGGGGTATAACAATCGGCAACAATCACCGGAATAACCAAGCCGACATTGGCGGCTTTTGCTCCAGGTGTATCAGTTTGCGGAATAATGACTTCCGCCATTTCGTTAATGAGAGCCACATCTTCCTTTGAAAACCCGGTTTCAGACAAAGGCACAGGGGCAACAATGTCGTAAGCAAGCGCTTTACCACCCACAAGGGCAGTACCTGTGGCGGTAGCAATGAGTTTTAATAGGTCTCTACGTTCCATTACAAGTTCCTCCGCTTTAACTCTTCTACGGCAAAGCTAGCCGCGCGAGCGGTAAGTGCCATATAGGTAAGTGATGGGTTTACACAACTTGCCGATGTCATACATGCACCGTCGGTAACAAAAACATTGGGCGCGTCCCATACTTGGTTGTGACCGTTTAGCACTGAGGTTTTAGCATCTCGGCCCATACGTGCAGTACCCATTTCATGTATACCCATGCCTGGTGCGTAGTCTGCATCCCAGCCATTCACGCTTTTAAGCCCAGCAGCCTCAAACATATCTATGGCGTCTTGCTGCATGTCTTTACGCATTTTCAGTTCGTTTTCTTTTATCTCAACATCCATCGCGAGTACGGGCAAACCCCATTTGTCTTTTACTTCTTTGTTCAGATAAATGCGATTTGAATGGTCAGGCAACATTTCACCAAAGGCAGTCATGCCTATTGTCCAGCCACCGGGTTCTGACATAGCCTCTTTTAAGCCTGCACCAACACCTAACTCGGCCACATCTTGTCGCCAGCCTGAGCGGCTAGCGCCACCTTGATAACCAAACCCACGCAAGTAGTCTCGTTTGTCATCGCCCCAATTTCTAAAGCGCGGAACATAAAAGCCACTTGGACGGCGACCATATGTATACTTGTCGTCGTAGCCTTCAACTTGCGCTGACGCACCTACCCGGAAATGGTGATCCATCACGTTATGACCTAATTCACCGCTGCTGCTACCTAAACCGCCATCCCATACATCGGTGGCAGAGTTCATAAGCAACCACGATGAATTGAATGCAGAGGCATTCACAAACACGATTTTGCTTTTGAAAACGTATGTTTCGTTGGTTTCAGCATCAATAATTTCAACGCCAGTGGCGCGCTTCTTGTCTTTATCAAACAAGATTTCTTTTACAATAGAGAAAGGACGAAGCGTTAAGTTACCGGTTTTCATTGCTGCTGGAAGCGTTGAAGACTGCGTACTGAAATAGCCACCAAATGGACAGCCCAACCAGCACTTATTACGGTACTGACAATTTGCACGTCCGTGTTCTGGCTTCGGCTCTGTCATGTTTGAGGTGCGACCGGAAATAATATGGCGAGCACCGCTATAGGCTTTTTGCACTCGAGCAGCCACGTCTTTTTCAACGCAGTTTAGCGCCATAGCAGGCTGGTAGATGCCATCGGGTAATACGTCTAAACCATCACGGTTTCCGCTAATACCAGCAAACTTTTCTACGTAGTCATACCAAGGGGCTACATCTTCATAACGAATAGGCCAATCTACCGCTACGCCTTCTTTACCATTCGCTTCAAAGTCAGCTTTGTTTAATCGGTAACTCTGTCGCCCCCAAGTAAGCGAACGCCCACCGACGTGATAGCCTCGATACCAATCAAAGCGTTTGTCTTCTACATAAGGGTTTTCTACTTCGTTCGCCCACATGCCTTTGGTAGATTCATTGAGCGGATAGTCTCGCTTAAGTACAGGGTAATCTACTTTCATCGCCTGTGTAGGCAGGTCGCGATGTGGGTAGTCCCACGCCTCTTTGTGTGCGTTTTTGTAGTCTTTAATGTGCTCGATGTTTTTACCGCGCTCAAGCATGAGTACTTTTAGGCCTTTTTCGGTGAGTTCTTTGGCCGCCCAGCCTCCGCTAATACCAGAACCTACTACGATTGCATCGTATTCGTTCGTTGCCATGTTATGTCCCCTTAAACACGCACTTCATGTATGGTGTTTGATTGTAAAGTCATACGTCGCAGATACTGATCGCTTCTTTAAGCGATTCAACTCTGCCTGCTTTTGTATCTGGTGTTGGAATAAACTCTTGCGCTAAATACCCATCGAAACCTGTTTCTAAAATGGCCTTAGCAATGGCTGGATAATACAGCTCTTGAGTGCTACCAATTTCGTTTCGTCCTGGCACACCGGCGGTGTGATAGTGACCAAAATAAGGATGAAAATCGCGAATGGTGCGAATAATATCGCCTTCGTTAATTTGCATATGATAGATGTCGTAAAGCAATGAAAAGTGCTTACTATCAAGGCGTTTGCATAGCTGAACACCCCATTTTGAACTATCGGCCATGTAGTCAGGGTGGTCTATTTTGCTATTAAACAGCTCCATAAATATCACCACACCGCGCTTCTGGGCATGAGGTAAAATACGCTGCAAACCTGCCACCGCATTATCTAACCCTTCCTCTTTACTCATTCCACGGGCATTGCCGCTAAAACAAATAAGGTTGGTATAGCCAGCATCAGCAACAAGGTCGATATGCTTTAAGTATCGAGCTTCTAATTCGTCGTGTAGCTCACTGTGAATGAAGCCATCTTCAAGGCTAATTTCAGCGCCATTGCACATAGAAGAATCGATACCGTGTTGCTTTAGTACCGGCCAATCTTCAGGCCCCACTAAATCAATCGCCGAGAAGTTAAGCTCTTTCACTGTATTACACAGCTCTTCTATGGAAAGATCGCCGTATGTCCAGCGACTAACAGAATGATTAATATTGCCTTTAAGCGATGATTGCTTCATGCCATTCTCTGTTCGATTTGCCTTAATATCTGCTGTACTGCCCGCGTGTGCGCTATGAAACGCTGAAGGTGCTAATACACCAGCGCCCGTCAGCGCCATCGCTTTTATCAAGCTGCGTCTGCTTTCGTTATGCATTGGTGCTAACCTTTTCTGACTTAAACAACATCAAGAAAATAATTAATACAACAGCCGCAAAGCCTGCTGGGAATAGCCAGATATCTTGCCAACTGTGAGATGTTGCCGTGGTGTACTCATCAGTTATTTTTCCAGCTACGGCAAAACCAATCAGCATACCTACGCCGTATGTGGCTAAAGTGATTAACCCCTGTGCGGCGCTTTTAATACGTTCGCCTGCTTTCGCATCGGTATAAATTTGGCCAGACACAAAGAAAAAGTCGTAACAAATACCATGCAAGGCTATGCCCACAATCAGCATAAACAGCCCTTCGTCTGCATTACCAAAAGCGAACAAGGCGTAACGTAATACCCAAGCAGCCATGCCAATTAACAAGGTAGCTTTAATGCCAAATTTGTTTAGAAACACAGGTAGTGCAAGCATGAATAACACTTCAGACACCTGGCCTAAGGTCATTTTCCCAGTGGCATTTTCAACACCAATTTCGGTTAAAAACGGATTGGCGTTTTGGTAGTAAAACGCAAGAGGAATACAAATAAGTACAGAGGATAAAAAGAAGATAAAGAAGTTCTTATCTTTAAGTAACGCTAGCGCATCTAACCCCAACACATCGCGCAAGCCAGTCTCTTGGCCTGCCGCTTTTGGCGGTGTTGCAGGTAAAGTAAAGCTGAATATACCTAATGCTAACGACGCTATTGCACATAGCATAAAGGTGTTTCTAAGCATGCCATCAGCAATTGCTGATGCGGAATCCCAAGAAAACACATAGCTAATAAGTAAGCCCGCAACAATCCAGCCTACGGTGCCCCACACACGAATTTTACCGAACTCTTTTGATGGGTTTGTCATTTGGCCAAAAGCCACCGAATTCACCAATGCAAGGGTTGGCATATACGCAATCATGTAGCCTAGTACGTACGGATAAAAGGTGGTGAAATCACCCGCCTGATACATCATGTACATAAGCACCGCGCCACACAAATGCAGCACACCCAAAATACGTTCAGCGTTAAAGAAGCGATCGGCAATTAGCCCCACAATAAAAGGCGCAATAATCGCGCCCCAACTTTGGGTAGAGAATGCCATTCCCGTTTGGCTACCACTGGCCGATAAGGTGCTGGCTAAGTACGTTCCCAAGGTGACAAACCAGCCGCCCCAAATAAAGAACTGTAAAAACATCATCGTGCTAAGACGTAGGGTTATCATATTCTTATTATCCTGTGTCAGCGGGGCAGCGTTATTCGCTTATGCCCAAAATGCGGTTGTTTTTTGTTTCACTTACCTCGCCACCAGCGAAATCATCAAACGCGTAGCGGGTTGGCTGAATAATATGCTCAGCAATAAAAGGCGCACCTTCAGCGGCACCTTGCGCTGAATCTTTTAAACAGCATTCCCATTCGAGCACAGCCCATCCGCTAAATCCGTATTGAGTCAGTTTGCTGAAAATGCCTTTGAAATCGACTTGTCCATCGCCAAGAGAACGAAAACGTCCTGGGCGGTCTTTCCAATCTTGGTAACCACCGTAAACACCACTTCTGCCATTTGGGTTAAACTCGGCATCTTTCACATGGAACATTTTTATACGACTGTGGTATCTGTCGATAAAGTCGAGATAATCGAGCTGCTGCAGCACAAAGTGACTAGGGTCGAACAAAATATTGGCACGAGGATGGTTATCTACCGCGGCCAAAAACATTTCGAAGGTAGCGCCATCATGCAAATCTTCACCTGGGTGAATTTCGTAACATACATCTACCCCGGCCTCATCGAAGGCATCTAGAATAGGTAACCAACGCTTGGCTAGCTCGGCAAACCCTTGCTCAACTAACCCAGCAGGACGCTGCGGCCATGGGTACACCAAATGCCACATCAAGGCACCCGAGAAGGTAGCGTGGGCGTTTAGTCCTAAGCGTTTGCTGGCAATAGCTGCGCACTTAAGCTGGTTCACTGCCCATTCAGTACGTGCTTTTGGGTTGCCGTGTAAATGTGCTGGCGCAAAGTTATCAAATAGCTCATCGTACGCAGGGTGTACCGCTACCAACTGCCCCTGCAAGTGCGTTGATAACTCGGTAATTTCAACGCCCGCTGCCCTACAGGTAGCGGCAACTTCGTCACAGTATTCTTGGCTTTCTGCTGCTTTTTCTAAATCGAATAGTGCCGGATCGGTAGGCACTTGAATGCCTTTATACCCCAATGAGGCGGCCCACTTGGCCATGTTTTCAAGTGTATCGAAGGGGGCTTCTTTCCCCATAAATTGGGCTAAAAAGACGGCAGGGCCTTTAATTGGTTTTGCTTCGTTTGCTTGTTGTTCCATTGCCACATGCTCCACTTATTCTGTTCCAACTGGGCTGACGGTTTCCCACTTAGTCTCACTGTCACTACTGGCCAACATGGCATCTATAAACGCCATTCCTCGAAGACCGGAATTAATGCCAGGTACACCACTTGCTTTGCTGCTTGTTTGGTCTGATTCGCTACGAACAGCTGTGGCAAAGTCGTTATATAAATTCGCCATGGCTTCTAGGTAACCTTCGGGGTGCCCACCTGGAATGCGGCAACGATTAACAGCTTCGTCGCACAAACCGGGTTGTCCTAGTCCTGCACGGAAAACTTGATATGGCTGGCCAATGGGGCGATATACCACAGAGTTTGGTTCCATTTGATGCCACTCTAATCCGCCTTTATCGCCATATACTTTTATCTTTAAGGCGTTTTCTTCACCTGCGCACACTTGGCTGGCAATCAATACACCAGTAGCACCCTTCTTGGTTTTAATCAGCGCTGCGCCATCGTCATCTAACTGCCTGTCTTCGATGTGCGTGTATAGCTGACCACACAAGGCCGTTATAGCATCATCTAAAACAAACTCAGCAAGCCCAAAAGCGTGTGTGCCAATGTCGCCCATACAGCCGCTGCCGCCAGCTAAACTTGGATCGGTACGCCATTTGGCCTGTTTGTTGTGGGTTTCTTCATTTGCCGACAGCCACCCTTGTGGGTACTCAACAAACACTTTACGAATGTTACCTAGCATGCCGCTTTGGACCATGTGGCGCGCTTGCCACACCATGGGATAGCCTAAGTAAGTGTGTGCTAAACCGTACAATCTGTCGGTACTATGGAGTAAATCTTGTAAATCTTTTACTTCGCCTAAGCCAACACCAGCAGGCTTTTCGCAGAACACGTGAAAACCCGCTTTTATTGAGGCCACTGAAATAGGTACGTGTAAATGGTTCGGCGTAACAATAGACACCACTTGCATGCGTTGCTGCTCTGGAAGCGCAGCCTCTTTTTCTAGCATGTCTTCCCACGAGGCATAGGTACGGCTATGTTCAACACCTAAACTATCTGCCGTGCTTTCATTGTTGCTGGGGTCGCGACTAAAGGCTCCACATACCAAATCGTACTGGCCATCTAACCCGAATGCGTTGCGATGAACCGCACCAATAAATGCGCCTTCACCACCACCAATCATTCCTAATCTTATTTTTTGCATTTTCGCCATGCTGCGTAGCTCCTGTTGTGGTGCAGTGCTTAACCAGTAAACGTTACCAGTATCAAGCTTGCTCACTACAAACTTGTTGCATTATTGTAACTATATTTAAAATGTAACGGATTACATTTTTGTCTGTCAATGTATTTGAGCGTTTTTTGTTAAATTTAAGTTTAAGAAGATAAGCTAAATAGTCTTAAAACAAACGTATTTTGCATTAAAACAGCGAATTGACGGGTTGAGACGCAAAAATCATTTACAAAAAATATACACTTAGCACTGGATTTTTTAAGAAAGATCCGTATTCTAAATTCCAAATGATATCGGTTACATCAATCTAATCTGTTCGCAAATGTGCGAATGAAAACAAGACACGAGTAAATGGCAAATATTAGAGACGTTGCTGATAGCGCTGGCGTATCGGTGGCAACAGTGTCTCGGGCACTTCAACAACCCGAGCGCGTTTCTCCGAAAACCCGTACCAAAGTAATGACGGCAGTAGACCTTGTGGGCTACAAGCCCAACTTAATGGCGGTAAAGTTTCGTTCGGGAAAAACCCACAACTTGGTTGTGTTGGTTCCTACTGTCGCGAATGTATTTTTTGCGCGAGTGATTAGCGGCATGCAAGAAACGGCCGCCGAATTGGGCTACTCCATTTTACTGGCAAATACATTAGGTAACCCTGACATTGAAAGCCATTACGCAAAAATGGTTAGCACCTCTCAGGCCGATGGACTTATTCAATTACGCGCGTTAAACCCATTCGACAACAGCATGATTAACGACAATGGCCTGTTACCCATGGTAAATGCTTGTGAAGTAATTGATGAGGGTAATTACCCTACTGTGTCGCTTGATAACCGTGCCGCAGCGAAAGCCATGACCGAACATCTGTTAGGCTTGGGCCATAATCGTATTGCCATGATAAAAGGCCCTCACTCCAGCCCGCTTACGCAAGACAGATTATCGGGCTATAAAGATGCTTTAAACGACGCCAATATTGCCTTCGATGAAGATCTTTTATTTCCCGGCGACTTCACGCTTCAAGCAGGCTATAACGCCGGCGTAACCATTGCCCAGCAAGTAGAAAGGCCCACTGCGGTATTTTGTGAAAACGATGAAACCGCAATAGGTGCTATGCAAGCATTAAAACAAGCTGGCCTGCGTATACCTGAAGATATATCAGTCGCGGGATTTGATGACATTGCCTTTTCGGCATTTTGCGACCCACCATTAACCACCATTGCCCAGCCAGCCGAAGAGTTCGGCCGAACGGCAGTTAGCTTATTGATAGATGTAATTAACGGCAAAATTCGTAAAGCACCAAAAGTTATTATGCCGTTTGAACTCATTGCTAGGGGCAGTACTGGCCCAGCCCGAATTGTGTAACAGCGCATAATGGCGCGTTAAGGAGAATGCTATGATTACCACTTCCACCTTCACCCGCAGGCAGTTTATTCGAGCCGCGGCAATAGGTGCAGGTTGCGCCGCCATACCCAGCGTACTTGCACATTCACACACGGCTAAGTCTTTAAATGGTATGGCCAGCAGCAGTATTGGACTGCAGCTTTATACCCTTCGCGACATCATGAAAGTTAGCGTACCTGCTACATTGAAGTTAGTGGGCGCGGTGGGCTACAACGAACTGGAATTCGCCGGTTACTTTGGTCATAGCGCAAAAGAAATTAGTACTATTTTAAAAGGCGAAGGATTAACGGCGCCGTCTGCTCACATTCAGCTAGATGACTTCGATAATAACTTAGAGCAAGTGCTAGAAGATGCTCAAACCGTAGGTCATAAATACCTAGTGGTACCTTGGCTTAGCGAAGCGCAGCGCGGCGAAGGTATTGCGCCCTACAAAGCGCTTGCTGAGAAACTTAACACCATTGGCGAAGCGTGTAGCAAAGCCGATATTACCCTTGCGTACCACAATCATGACTTCGAGTTTGAAGTACGTGATGATGAAATACCACTGGATGTACTGATTACTGAAACTGACCCGAATTTAGTGTCTATGGAGCTAGATTTATACTGGGCAGTTAAAGCGGGTAAAGACCCCGTAGATTACTTTAAGCAATACCCTGGTCGTTTTAAATTGTGGCATGTAAAAGACATGGCGACAGACGGTAGTTTTGCCGATGTGGGCACCGGCGTTATCGACTTCGAAACGATTTTTGCGAATGGAAAGCTGGCTGGAATTGAGCATAAATTTGTGGAGCGGGATCAAACCGGCGATCGCATTGCCACCATCGAACAAGGCTACAAAGCGGTAAGTATGCTAAACAGCACTTTGTAGCAAAGTACGTGTAACAAAGCGCTATATATCAAACGGCTGTGTAACAAAGTATTTTATAGCAAAGCGCTTTAGCAAAACCGTATATATCGTTATGATAACGCCACCTTTATGTTGTAGGTGTCGTTATCATGAGTAAAGCAGTATGAACGAACTGTTCAGTGCCTTATCCCGCACGTTAAGCCCTTATTACGCTGAAATGAGCATCATGCTGATGGCCACTATTTTAGTGGTTTACGGCGATATTATTAATAGCCATATAAAGCGTATTTTAGCTCCCTATCATTTCATACTTCGGGTTAGCCTTTTTGTAGTGCTATGTGCCTTTGGTTATGGCGCATTAACCCTTTATGGTGCCCCTTTTCTGCACCACATTATTGCCTACCTGCCTTGGCAGTACCAAGGTGCAGGTTTTGTATTTGCATTCATGTTTATTGGGTTTCTGGCCGAGCGTAGAAGATATATATAAAAAAGCGAAGCCAACTGGCTTCGCCCTTCTATTTTTAATCGTGTATTTAACTAGGTATTAGTCTTCATCACGAATGTAGTTAATGCTTGAAAAGGTAAGAAGGCTTTCAGTAATACCTTCACTGGCATAAAACGCAGCCCAATCATCTGAGTCGTCTACATCTTCTCTTGTTTCAGGATCTTGTGCCTGTAAGTAGTTACCAAATTTCAGGTAAGAATCTGTGCTGTCTTCAATGGTTCGAGAGAAAGACTCGCCAAACGCTGAAACCGTCACATAACCATGGTCGTTAATAACTCTAAAATCGAAATTTTGGCCGCTTACCATAGTACCTAATAACTGCTTGTCTTCACCGGAACCGTCTTCTCTTGCAAGGCGAACATACACATCAAAAATACCGTTGCTTGCAACGCTGTCACTTTCTACGCCAGCATTAGTGGGTGTGAAGCCTGTTTCACTGGTGTCTGAAACATATAATTTCATAATGGTGCCTGTGTCGCTAGCATGATGCTGGGCAACAATGGCCTTTGAACCATCAGACATTTCTACTTTTATGTTCGCTTGAAAGTCTTCAAACACGGCGGTCATTGCGACCCGTTTTTCTTCTTTAATTTTTAGCTCGTGACGCCAGCCATTGCCATTGGGCGTAACATGCTGCTCACGAAGGGCATCAAACTCCATGGTGTCGCCAACACGAGGATCGGCACCTTCCATGTCCCAATCACTCATATCAAAATTGCCGGGAGTTGGGGTAGGTGTAGGCGTTGGATCAGGCGTGTTGTCAGTATCACCGCCACAGCCATAAATGTTGGTTTCCACAATGCTGTTCCAGGTATTCGCCGAATTCTCTAACCCAGTAATACGAACATAACGCGCATCAGAATCGGTAACATCATGCGTTTCATAACCGGAACTTGAACCGTTAGACGCTCCTGAAAGTAACACTGCGTTCCAGTTGCTGTTATTGGTAGAAGTATGCACATCGAAGAACGAGCTTCGGGTATTCCCCTTAAACCATTTCACTTGCAGTGCTTTTACCGTAGCCACTTCACCTAAATCGTAAGTAATAGTTTTGCCAGTGCCGTTGGACGACCAACGGGACTCGTCAGTTAAGTCATTGTCGATGGTATTTAACGGCCCATGCCCATCGTTAGTGCCATTGTCGGTTGCAGTACTAATGCTTAGGTTGTCATTCCCTGAACACGTGGAATTACCGGGAGGTGTTGTAGAGCCAGCACTTTCCAGCGTGAAATTATCAAACCGCCCTTCGCCGCCATAATAGTTTGCATAAATTTTAACGGAAGTAGCAGAGCCCGAATTAAAGCTTACCGATACAGGTTCAAAATCGCTGCCACCACCGGTTCTGTTAAAGCGAGTGCCGTTTACATCGGCACCAATTTTACCCACACCTTTAACATAGGCGCTTAGGGTGTAATCGGTGTTGGGCGTAACATCAACGTACTGCTCTACTTTACCGTTAGTGCCAGAAATTTTAGCTGAACTGCTTCCTGCGTAGGCATTCCCAGAGACAGCGGAAGGGTCGGTATCGGCCCAACCATCAAACCCGTTTTCAAACCCTGGGTTGTCGATGGATACCGACGCCCCGTGTACAAATGATGTACTTGCTAAGGTAAGCGCGGTGCCTATTAAAAAAGAGAGCGATGTTTTACGTGTGCTGATGTTCATGCAATTTGTCCTGTAATTAACGGTTTTAGTAAACCAATTAAAATAAGCCCAGCGAGATTTGCTGCGACTAAAAACGAAATTCAATTTTCGATATGAGCCAGAATCCAAGCTTACCAAACCGGTAATACCAATGATCCAACCCACATGTAAAATGATTGACCAAAAAACCAATAAGATCAACACAACCTTTTAACAAATAGCTTACCAAAAGGTAAGATCACAGACTTTAAGCTACTTACCATTTAAAAGCGAAAATACAAAAACACCTGTAATTCAATATATTGCAACCAAATCCAGATTTAACAAATAAAAAATACAAATGAGAATTATTTATAAATTTATTAACAAATTAAGCAGAATGAAATCGTTAAAAAAGCGAAAACTAGATAAAAAAATGAAAAATGACAACCAAACACATTACCAATAAGTGCAGAATTGGTTAAAGAAATTAATGTATGCGCTTTAATCTCACTTTTCCTAGGAGGAATTGCTGGTAGTTAGATCTGCTTTTCGGCACTGTGAGCTTGTACTAATGTGCTGGAATACTGTTTAGGTGGTATACCCATAATACGTTTGAATGTGGTTGAGAAATAGGATGGCCCAGCAAAGCCTACGCTTATAGCGGCCGAAATAACTGAGGCACCATCTGCTAAGCCCTCACTAATTTGGAACGACCTACTTTGCTTGTAAACTTAAAAAAAATGTCGTTGCTGAAAAGGCAAAAGAGACAAAGGAAGTAAAATAAAATACTTTTTCATCAAATTGATTTCGTCTTGTATTTTGAACAACTAAATTTTGTATGCTTGAAGATGTTGCAATGAGAATGAAGAAAATTGAATAAATGAACGAAAGTACGATAACTATAAAGTGGTTCAATTTCATCCAAAAAATAGTGGCATCAGCTTGACTGAGTAGAACTGATATTCCGAAGAACGCGCTCCACAAGACCATTAGTGAAAATAACACCGACTTTTTCAAACTTAAAATCGATTCTTTTATTAGCACACATTACCCCTAGCCATGATTACTTGTTGATTGAAATCTATGTTTAGTCATTTTTGGATATATAAAAAGAACCATAGATAAAGGTCACAACAGTTGCTAATACAACCAATGTTGTTCTAAGCCAGTCTATTGGTATAAGTTTAACGACGGAAACTACCAATGCCCATAGCACCATAGCCCCTAAAACTTTAGGGTAATGTCTATATGCGTTTTTTCGATTCATGATGGGCCTTAAACTTATATAAATTAGAGAAAATGGGGCGTTATAAATTGGGGGGTCGTTTTCACTCAATGGTATACCTTCCTCAAAAGAACTATTCAATGAGTCTATCTCGCACGACCATGACTTGCCAACAAAAACCATCTAAGAAATTAAGATATAAAACAGCCAAATGCATTACCAATTAATGCAAATTTAGTTAAATAAATTAATGTATGCGCTTCAACCTCACTTTTCCTAGGAGGAATTGCTGGTAGTTAGATCTGCTTTTCGGCACTGTGA
>OJBC01000217.1_pt1 | contig 26911 bp, 37 predicted proteins | sample 1590351 | NCBI WGS metagenome assembly OJBC01 (sample SAMN05416892, study PRJEB24817) | seawater metagenome | isolation source: Sea water | place: Canada:Atlantic | collected 2013-11 | reverse complement strand
ATCTACACGTAAGGAGTCGTCGGCAGCGTCAGATGTGTATAAGAGACAGATATTTTGCAGCGTTATATTTCTAAGTTCCCAATCAAATAAACGAAACCCATCCGTTTCTATAAGCGCGGTATTGTCCAGCACAGCGCCATATATACCCATACCGGTGATGTCTTTTGTTAATCTAAAAACAGGGTTTGAGTCTTTTACTTTTAAGCCATAGAAGCGGTGATGATCAGCGCCTAGATGGATAAAATCCTCATTAACATTAATTATCCATGGGGAGATATTTTCGAGATTTACATCAATCTCATTTGTACCGACTTGAATACCGAAGTAAAAAGAGTACGTAGCGCCAGAGACCCCATCTATAAAAAAATCCCAAGGAAGTACGCGGGGTGTCCAATCCCTTATGGCGTAAGGGTCGGCACCTATGAAAAAGCTATCACCTGGATCCATTTTATATTTAATTACATCGTCGTCGTCGCTAGCGCCGGTTTCCCTTCTGTAAACCCCCGCGAGGCTGTGGGCGGTATTAGCGTCCGACCATTCTTCGCCTTCTGTCCAGGATTCAGGGGGCGCTATACCAATACCAAACAGTCTATCCATAGTGGGCCACCCTCATACGAATACTTTCAATTTCTACGGTTCCGTTTAGGGCGCTATTGCTGTTTTTACGCTTGAAATAAATGCGTTCGTTCGTGATGTATTTCCCGATTTCTGAGTAATATGCGATGTTTGGATCGCTATTCGAAATAGTTAATGCCATATCATTATCAACATCAGAATTAATGATTAACTCCATTTCGTAGGTGTCGTAGTTATCACTAAAAAAACGCAAGGCATCTGCACTGCCATCGGCGCCCGCTACCGTGAATAACTTTTTGTTTGTGCTATCTTGTGACCAGCTCGCGCCCATTGAGTGAGGGGTTTCAGGGGTAATATCCGCGCTGTACCAGTAGCCATCATTTCTTAGATAAAAGTCGATAAACGGACTTACAGCCGTACCGCTGCCACTGGCGTAGTAAGCGTCAATCGAATGAAAGTGCGATTGGTCAGAGTCGAAGGTTTGCCAACTGCCATCCATTTCGATGTAATCAATAATGCCTTCGAAATCTCTTGCGATTTGAGACAGGCCGCTAACGCTTTCAGTAATGGTGTGCCATTGGTTATTAGCTAAAGTGGGGTTGTTCGGTAATCCGTTCCCACCGCCACCAAGCGGATAAACGCGCATGGTAATAGTGCCGGTATAGCTGCTATTCAACTGAATATACCGATTCGCTATCTTCACCATGAACTTGCGCTTTTCGATTGTGTTAGGAATAGAAAACCATCTATCGGTAAGCGCCACATGAACCAAGCCCCGAATATCATCAAACAGCATTTCGCGTCGGTTGTTTGGTGATTCGGTAGGAATAGTCTCCGTTAGTTTTAACTTGGGATAGTCGATCAAACGATGTGTTAGTGAAGCCTCAGTTTTAACCGGTGGGCTTAATGCCTGCGTGCGCTTATTATCGGTATCTACACTGCTTGGCAACTGCTCTTCAGATAGGCTACCGGTTATTTTGTCGAAACTTGGATAGCCCTGTGCGTGTTCAGGTTTATCAGTTATTTCGTTAAAGTTAGGCCACCGAGTAGAAAACGCTGGCTTGCCAACTATCTCATCAAAGGTAGCCCATCGTGTCGCGGTTTCAGGAATACCAGAAATAACGCTCCAATCATGACCATGTGAAGTGGGCGGGTAAGTAGAAGGCCTATCTGACACTTCAGAGAAGGTAGGCCAGCGCTTTGCTGTGGTGGGCAACACTTCATTAATGTCACCACTTAATTCACTGTATGATGGCCATCGTGTCGCAGTAATAGGTAGTAATTCACTAATATCACCGGTTATTTCACTAAAGCTAGGCCAGCGTAGCGCCGTTTGGGGTATATCTTGAATGTCATTCCATGTGACTTCGGTTAACCCGCCACTTTCACCACCTACGGCGTTCCATGTTTCGGCATTCTCGGCGCTGGTAGCAATGCGGTAGCGTATTTGCGCGGTATCTAACTCTATGACCTTTTGATAAAACAGATCGTCACTCTTATTGGTCATGACTAGCTTAATGCCAGAACCAAAACTTGACGGTTGCCCAGCGATATAGATAGGGCGAGAGTAAAAAATACCAACAGGGAATAGGTTTAAATCTAGCGATTGACTCTCTATTGCTGAAGTAAGTCCGAAATCTTCAATATTGACAGGGCCATCAACCAAGCTATTCAAGCCAGTCGGTGTGATCACTAGCACCTTATCGCCTTGAATGTTGGTTATCTGATGATAATTAAAATCAGATGCAAACCATTCACTCATTTCACGTTCGCGCTCATGCCATCGCTGCTGAAGGTCAACTACATCAGATGCAATCTGCGCGTTACTTCCCGCCGTAAAGTTGCGAATAATGGCAAAGTTAACGTCTTGTACGCTTGCGCCTTGGTATTTAACCCCCGTTACCACATTGCGTATTCTTAACTGCGTTTCAGTATCGACTTGATAAACTTCATAGAATGTACTTCCATCCAGCGTAAACAAGTCACCTGGGAGGGCATTCGCCACGCTTTGAAATAGCGTACCGGTGCCTGTTACGATATTAGAGTTGTTATCTAGGGTTATCGTGCCGCTTTTGTAAATGCTAGTCATAGGAAGCTAGGGTATTCCAAACGCATGTTATTAGGCATGCTGTTCAATCTGACTTCATCAGCCTTTTTATTCTTCGCATCGAGGAATAAGTTTTCGTAATAGGCCACTTCATCAGGTGAAAACCAGTCGGTGTTGGGGTGTTTCTTTAGCAGTGCTAATGCGCCCCATCGAATGGCCTCGGCGTTATCATCAAAAGCACATCGGTCAATGACCGGCGCTGAAAACGTAGGGCGAACCGCAACAGTCACAGTTAACTCTTCATCTTCTTTGGGGATAGGCATTAGCTTTATTGAGCGGTTGGTCCTGCCAATATAATAACGAGGCGTACCGGTACCCGTTTTTTTGTCGTACTGCTGCGCTTGGGTGAGTACGTCATTTTCGCCGCGCTTTACTTCAAGGATAGAAACGACTTCAACAAACTGATCGTAACCATCTATGTCGTAAACTGACTCGCCTGCTGTCACGCACAATTCAATTTCTTGCTGGTAGGCGAAAACATGGCGAAAGAAGTCACGCGCTGACTCTCGAATAGCATTAGCCGCCGTAAACGCCGGTATGTTTGGCGTATACGGCGCGACTAATGTGGTTAAGCTGTCAAAGCTAACCATGCTTACATTCGCTCTTTTGAGTTAGACGCTTGATCAACGCCCGACTTATTGCCTAATGTTCGCTCAAACTTGTTGTAGTGCGATTCGGCACGTTGCGCGTTAGATGCGTAATCAGCGTCTTTCGAGTAGGCCGCATAAAGCATGTACTCTTTAATAGCGTTAAAATAGCTATCATCGATACTGATTGTGGTGGTGTCGTTTTCAAAATCCGTTACTACTGCGGCTTCCGGTGCTACTGAGTAGATAACTTGAATGCTTACTGCCACTGAAGGCTGCGGATAAATGTAAACGGTTTTAGGGTCGCGCTCGTCAAATACCCAGTTAGTAACGCGGCTACCTATTGAGTTATGCCAGTTAGGTATTTGATCGTCCAATGTGGTGCGACTGGTTTTACGAATGGGGCTACCTGACGCTACATCGTAAACAATATCCATCCAGCGTAGACCATCATCAGGCAAGGTTTGTTTGCTTTTACCTGCTTCGGTGATGAAGTCTTCATTTTTGGTGCTGGCATCAGGGCGAAGGTTTACTACTGCCATGACAGCATTGTTATAACCATTCAATAATTCTTGGTCTGGCCATCGAGTGCCAGTGGTATCCACCAACGTAGCTCGAACCTGCGAGATTGCATCAATAACTTTGCGTGTTGACATTAGTAAACCTCGTTCTTACTCGTTAGTAGTGCTAGTGGTTTTAGCCGCTGGCTTAGCGGTGGTTTTCGCTGCAGGCTTAGCCGCTGCTTTTTCCATCGCTTCTACTTTCGCTTTTAACTCGGCATTTTCTTTGGCAAGTTCTTCGTTCTTTTCAGTGGCGGTAGAGCTTGCAGAGCCAGAGCCTTTCGCTTCTTTTGCAATAGCGTCATCGTATTGCTCTTTAGTGATTTCAATCATCCCGAACTTTCCTTTTCGGAATTGCTTAACGATGGCAGGCGTAGCAACAAAAACGCGGCCCGACTTCGCTTTTACATAATCAGGCGTAGCGCTGTTTTCATCTTGAATATCAACTGCACCAGGTGAGATAGGTTTTACTTGTGACATTTCTAATTCCTTAAACAAAAAAGCCCCCAATTAAGGGGGCTGAATTAACGAGGTAGGATTAACCTAGACGCATTACGCTGTGACCAAGTTGCTCAGGAAGCAACACATCAAAGCCGTACACAAACAATGAACGCACTAAATCACCGAAGTCATTCGGGTTTTTAAGGGTTTCCATTTCTGTGATTTGCGCAGCGAATGAAAGGGCCGACTTGTGACCAAACAGAACGTCATACGCACCATTCGTTACACGAATATTACGTGAAGAGTAGATATGTAAGCGGTCAATCATGCCGATTTTGCCAGAGCGAAGCGTAGAGTTACCGTCACCAGTTAAGCTCGCGTCTTTCAATTCTGATGTTTTGATACGTGCGCACATTGAAGGCGGTAGAGCCACGTAACGATCTTCATCAGGCGTATCAGTTTCATCAAGACACACACCAAAACGCTCAACCAATACATCGATAATGTTTGATTTTGTTACGTCAAGAGGTGCGGCTGCTGTACCCAGGTCAATAGAGCCAGTGTCTTTACCTGCTGCAGCACCGGCGTTTACCGCGCCTGCACCTGCGTAGATAGAGCCAAGAATATTGGCATCAACACGCCGTTTCATCTTCATGCCACCGTCTTGCGTGAAGGTGTCCATCAGATTAATGTCTGATTGGTATTCATCAACGCTGTTTACTTTGAACGCGAAATAGTGGCCTTGGTCGATAGCTAACGACACTGGCGCACTTTCTGGCTGTTCGTAGTTCAGGTTTTGGCCTTTCTCGTAGTCACTGATAGTAATATCAGGAACCGTGCGGATATTAACCTTGTCACCCACTGACTTAATCTCACCTTCGTAGTCAGTATTAGCGATTTCCATGTAAATACAGTTCTCGTAATACTTCGTAAGAAGTTTCTTAGACCAAATTTCAGGGATGAAACCTGAATTGTTGTTTGCACCAGTATTTGAATAGTTAACACTACCGGAAGCGACTGGATAACCCATTTTTATTACTCCTAAATTGCCTGCTGCGGCTTAGTCAATTACATTGCCTGCAGCATGTGCGGCGAAAAGTTTTCGCTCCCACTCTTTAAACTCGCCTTCGGTTAGCTTGCCTTTGTTGTAGTCATCGTAAAGACGGTTGATTTGCTCTTTCGTCCACACGTTATCGTCACCCATGGCATCACCAGGGGCGCGACTTGATACATCAACTTGACTTGCTAGAGGGTTGTTTGAAAAGTTGGAACGCTCTTGTGCTTTGAAGGCTTTGAAAAAGAATGCGGTACGATTAATATCGCCGCGACTAAACGCGCCATTCATCAACGTGTTTCGTTCCTCGCCACTTGCTTCATCAATACCTTTTAGCCATTCGTGAAACATCGGGTCGGTGTTAACTTGCTCGAAATCAATGTTGCTCTTACTCAGTTCGGCATTTAATTCACGCATGCGCATATTGCCTGCGGTTTCATTAGTGGCCTGTTCTGTTTGTGTAAGCTTTGATTGGAGTGAGTTGACCAGATTCGATAAACGCTGTATTTCGGCAGAGTTGCCCGAATTACCAGCATTGGCTTGTTCTGCTACTGCGCGTGCGAAATCTTCGCCGTACTCTTCAACCAATTTTTTATTTAGCTGTACTTCGCCGCTAGGATTGGCGCTCGACTGCTGCTGTTGCTCTAATTGTTGCTTCAGTTGAGTGTTTTCAGTCTCTAAAGACTGTAAGCGGTGTTGTAAGCTAGGGTCTTGGCTGCGCTGTTGAGCTTCACGTAAATCATCGTTTAGCTTTTTAGTATCAGCGTTGTACTTGCCTTGCAGTACGCGGTATTTATGTTCCCACGTTTGTTCAGAGTCCGATTGCGGCGGCTGCGGCGGCTGCTGTTCGGGTGTTCTGTTCTCTTGTGGTTGCTGTGGCTCGTCAGTGTTCCCAGTTTCGGGAGTTGACGCTTTTTGTTGCTGTTGACGAATTAACTCGTTTGCTTCTTCATCTGCATTTTGCAGTGCCTGGGGTAAAGCCATTTGTCTTATCCTCGGTGAGTCAGTATTCGGGAGCCCGAAGGTATTCCCACTGGTGTTCACTTTTGTTTAGATATAAAAAAAGGCCGCTATTAAGCGACCTTTGTTGTTTCCCTTTCGGGAGTAAAGAAACTGCTATTCGAACTGAGCCAACGTGGTATTCGGATCGTGTAGCAATTCCAATAATTCTTCGAGCGTGTTTATAGCGCCTTGGCTTTTAAACATTTGCTGCGTATCTACTGCGGTTTTTAACGCCTCAACATTCTGAGAAACCAACATTTCAGCAATGCTTACTATGTGGTCGTATTGGTCAGGCTTGGTATTTTTTAGAAATACCAGTGACTTTAGTTGTTGAACCGTCAATCCCGTTATCATTGTGGCGGCTGGCCTTGTGCGGCTTGCTGCTGTGCGGCTGCCACTTCATTCATTAGCTTTTGGCGCAATTCATCTTCGGTAGGCACAAAACGATTAGCCGGTAAATCTGCGGCTTTCGCTGCGCTTTCTAGCAATACTCTTCGACCTTCTTGACCAATGATTTGCATATCTACTGGATTGTTAGTGGTGGCTAGGAACTCAGCTTGACGCATTGCCGTGGCTTCTTTGTGCATTAGCGCATCAGAGCCACGCGCTTTCACTTGCGCATCACCTTTGATTTCTTCAGGCACATCGGGATCAATCATGGCACTGGTGTAAAGATTAGAAACAAGGGGCTCAATAACGTGAATATCTACGCCTCGCACCACTTCTTTCATGGACTTACTGGCCGCATTCATCAGCATAGATAAGCCGGAAGCGGTTTTACCTGCGCCTGCTGCTTGGTCTGAACCATACGCATAAGCAGGAATACCGCTCTTATCATCGGCGTAACGTTCAAAGCGCTCATACACACTAAGCAACTCATTAGCTTTAATGTCAGGACTAAAGAAATTGATACCTGGCTTGCTTTGCCCTGCACCGTTTACGCCTTTGCTGCTGAATTGCCATATCTTGCCTGGGTGAATGCTAGTAATGTTTGCGCCCTGCGGTATCTGCGCCAAATCGATAGCCACTTGAGGTTGCGCACCAATGGCCATGTTATTAATGAGGGCTCGCATTGTGGCGTTAGCTGAATCTTGAATGTCAGAAATAATCTCGGCTAGTGCTTCGCCGCAAAATGAATTAGGCAAACTTCTGAATGTTGACTTGTAATAGCCAGGCTTGCCGTTAGGGTCAGGGTTGACCGTAGCTTTAATGGTGTAGTTACCCACGACAACAACGGTTACAGGGTACTCGGTGTAAGGATCATCTATTTGATGTTCGATACCCCAGTCTATTAACTGTTTGCCCTGCATCCATCCGGTGAACTCTAAACCGTCTATGTTTTCATAGTTTGAATGCGTAAAGCTTCGCTTGCCTTCTAATCGTTCGCGCTCTGAATCATTAAACACCCACTGGCGTAGGCCATGGCGATAATCATTCAATGCCATCATGATATTTCTACCGTTATAGCCTTTAGAGCCTCGCATCGATGCCAGCGTTGAAGGTGTAAACCTCACATGCTCAATGTGCCAGTGATCACCGATATTAGTCGTTGACGGTGAAGGGTAGAAATCAAACGGGCTCACGCGCCTGAATTGACGAACCAACTTATCTTCAATCTTTGGCGCATGCTTACCGGTGCGATTATCCTTAGCCCACTTAACGCGCTTTTGTACGCGATAGATTGGGCCTTTTAAAATAGCAAAGGGATACGTCACCAAATCATCTAAGAACGCATCAAACTCGTCACGGAAACCGCCTTCAACCATCATATCTTCAATATGGTCGGCCATTTTTTCCATGCGTGCCGCAGCTTCTTCGTTAATTTCTGACTTAATGCGCTCTTCGTGCTGTTGTAGCACTTGTTCAGACATTGCCATGACTTCACGCGGATCGCCTGCCGTTTGCATTGCGTTTTGAATAGCGATGGCAATCATGCTTTGTGCAATTTCTGGCGGTAATTCAGGAACCGGAGTGGCTTCAATGTGAAAGGGGCGGTCATTACTGGACGCAAACAAGTCACTGAGCCAAGCTTTTGCGGCATGTATCTTGGTGCCGGTCAGGTTCATATAAATTGAACTGCCACCTTGGGCTTTTATTTCTGATAGCTTGCGAGCGGAATACTCGCCCTTACGTCTGCGTAGGCATTCCGTTAGCCGGTCTGAAATATCCATTTTGTGGTTTTTGGCCGTAGCCCAACATTTAAGAACATGCTGCGCCAAGTTGTCAGTAATGCGGGAGCTTTGCACCTCGCGATCAGCTTTAATCTTTTCTTCTTTGGCTTCTGTCTGTTCTCTTTGTAGCTGATCAGCGCCTTTAACTTCCAACATTATGCCCAACCTCCTGAACTCTGTACTTGCACGGCTTGCATTTGCGGCTCTTCCCAAATATCTATATTAATTTCAGTCATGATCATGGCGTCAAACATACCTGGTGACTCCATTTCATAGGGGGGCTTCTTCAAATCTTGTTTAGAAACTAACTGTATAACGCCATCGCCACGCAATTTTCGCGGCATCCTGCACACTTCTGCGCGTATCGCTTCAATGTTGTTGCCTTCTGAGCGAATAGAAACAAGTTGGTCGGGGTCAAAGTAACGCCTTTGAGTAACAGCCAGATACGTTTGATAGAACTTATCGCGTAACCGCCATGCTGCTTGCGCTCTTAGGTTGGCAAAAGCTTCACGGTTTGTTTTAGGCTCGGTTCGCTCGTTGAATGCGTATTGTGGCTGATATGGCTTGTCAGCATCATAAGGCTTAGCCCCACCGTGAAACATTTCAAATTTCGTGTGTTTACCTTTGAACGAATCACCCGCTTGACGCCTGAGCGACACGCCCATGCCATCGCCATCCCAAACAAATACATCAGCTCTAAACTCAAGCGCACCATTAATAGCCACATCAAAACCATCGTTAACGTCTTTGGTTTCAATCTCTGTGATTTTGGTGAACACTGAGCCATGTTTTTCAGCGTAGCCTTTGTTATCCCCACCATCTGAGGGGTCGGTACTAACAACCTTGACGCCTCTAGGCTGAAAACCAAGTTTAATATCTGCATCTATCGCAGCTTCAAACCATGCTTGCGGAATAATGGCGTTTTCAATTTCATCGTAGTAATCGCCTTCCCAAATGTGGCGATACTCTGCAAGCGTAAGATTCTCTAAATCATCTAAGCGCTCTTGCTCTAACTCAGGCGGGAACCACGGATTTTCACGCCAGTTAACTTGGATAACCATTACTAGGTCATCTTCGTAGTAACCGCAGCGCTTTAACTCCTTCTCTGCCCTTGCTAGGTATTTCTTTGAAATGGCGTCTTTGCGTGAAGCTCTGTTCATCGTCACCCATATTTCAGGTGGCGTAGCATCTTCATCAGCGTTGTCTTTCGCAGTAGAACGAATGGAAGGCGTTAGCACTTTAAGCGATTTCTCGCTTATTGATTCGCCTTCTTCTATCCATAGCCGATTAACACGACCAATAGATTTCATGCTCGTTATGTTGCGAGCTAAACCTTTATAGAAAATCTCACCGCCATTACTGCCAATGATTTTATTAGCTTGCGGCTTAAACCCAACTGCACCCATTCTGATAATGGCGTCTTTCAGGTTTTCGTGAACTGAGTCATCGATAGAGTTTTGAAACTCACGCGTTGCACAAACACGTTCGCCCTGGTCGCAGAACATCAACATAATATCGCCAACACCAATTGACTTGGCTGAACCGCGACCACCTACAATAATTTTAATTCGCTTTGGCGTGGTGATAAGCGGTAATAGCTTATCGACTATTCTCAACTCAACCTTGTTCGTCATTCCTAACCACTGACTGAGTAGGTAATATCGTCCAATCGTTCTTAACGCGAACTTCACTGCTTACATTGCTTTCAACAGGCGCATTCCAACCAAGCATATCAGCGAGCAACTTAGCGGATGCGTTTGCATCGTAAAGCTCAATCTTGGGGCCTGTCCTTGTCACCGTGACTGATTTAATGCAAGCGGCCACGTTTGGATCTATATCTTCAGCATCCTTCATCGTCCAAACAGTTTGATAGACTGGGTTGCCCTCTTCATCGTTGCCCACTTGTTCCTGCCTGAAATTACAAACGTCAGTAATTTTGATTCGGGCTTTAACGCTGAGTAATTGCAATGCTTCTTGCTTAGTCATAACTGCATCAGAAACGGCCATTTGATTGAGTTCTTCAATGCGTGCCGTAATCTTGCCGTTTTCAAAAAGCTCTACCGCTTTACGATTAATGGTTGCGGGCTTCATGTTCTCTGCGTTGTAGGCTTCTTTGTATGCTCGCGTAGCATTTCCGTGCTTTGCGTACTTAATGCAAAACATTTCCTGCTTTTGAGATAGCCTAGCGCCTGCCATTTATGCGACCTTTATTCATAGTTGAAGATACATTGCCGTGAAATCTGAGACTTTTATTCAGATATTCATTTTTTATGCTGCGTTTATGCAACAAGAGAAACTTTCCCGCTTAAAGCACGCTGCCCATCTTGGGGCGCTCCGCGCTCAAACGTATATGAAGTGAAGTTGTTTTGTTGTAGCCAAGCTTTGATTGCAACTCTCACTTTGAATGAGTAGTTACCATAAGCGTTAGTGAGTCTTGCTTTACCTTGGCCGTTGTGTGAAACGTTGACAGTAAAAAGGCGCTTTGCTCGTTGTGGGCTGTATACCCTGAGCGTAGCGCCTGTTAATTCGGATTCGACTTCTAGACCATCCGCAGTGATTACGGTGGTGAATGCCACGTTTAGCCCTCTTTGCTCTCCGCCATTGCGCGGATAGTGATTTCGTGAAGCTCTTGTTTTCTTCGCTCGTCTGCCAGCTTATATCTATCGTCACGCTTCTTGAAGTAGTAGTTAAGACATAGGCCAGCAGCACCAATCAACATACCGAAAATTATGCCGAACTCTTGAGAGGCGAGAAATCCCCAAAATGCTGAGATACCGCCCCCAATGTAGGTCGTTATAGATGATTTGTCGGCCATTTCTTGATTGAATTCATGTTGGTAGTGAGTGTTCATGCTGTTGCCCTTCTTGTGGTTTCAACAACATGGTTATTCAAATATCGTTCCATTGGGTATTAGACAAAGGGTTAATTTTTCTTATTGAATGCCAATAGATTGCGTTTACCTATCTCTCTCAACCCTGCGTAAGCGGTAGGTAGAGTAAGGAACGCGCCCAATATTGTTAAGTCTGCTGACTCGGTAATAAATACGTAGACGATACCGGCGATTAGTGAAGCCGTTGCGTGAAGTGGTCGAACATATTTCACGGCACCTTCTGCATTATCGCCATTGCGTATGGTCTGCTGTGTCTCTGAATGGCTACGCTGTGCATCTTCAAATTCAACTTGCTTGTGTTCAAGCTCAATTTTAAGCGTTGATTCAAGGTGCCTGTTTACTTCCGCTTCGCGTGCTGCGGCTATTTCTTCTAGCCTTACCATCGCTTCAGGGTCATTTTGCAGTGTCGCTAATGCTTTATCGGGGTTTGTCGTGCCAGTAGCTTGAGCAACCATTGAAGCGCCAGCGCTTACTGCACCAACCACGTTACCGGTTAGTAGTGAACCAACTAGACCGGCTACGCCTGTTTTGTTTTCGCTTAGGAACCCGCCTACGTCTGACCAATTCATTAATCCCATACTCCAACCGGCGAATCCCATAACTCATCGCTGGCCTTGATGAAATCATAACCTTCTTCGCTGCAAACCCTATCTGTCCAGCCATCAATTCTCATTTTCTCACCCTATGGCTTATACAATTCGAAGTGTGGCAAGTCGAGAAACCTTTCATCGCGACTTCTGCCATCCATATCCCAATCACCGCCCCACCGTAGTAAGTGGGTGATTTTCTTTTCAGCATAAAGCTGACGAGCAATGCACATTACGTGGCCAGCGAATACAGCAAATGCCAATTCGTCTTTCCAGTCTGTGTTACCTAATTCTACAAAGTAAGGTCCGGCATCAATTGCCATAGATGGGAACGTGTTGTGCTTGGAGTCAGGCCACTTTAACTGACTGAGGCTATCGGCATAGGCTTGATTCTGATCTTCTTTGCCGCGGTGACCGCAGAAGATAGACGCATTAATGACCTTCTTCACTTCGTTGAATATCGTTTGAGTATCAACATGACACGTATCAAGACGCGCCTGTGAAGTTTTGCCATAAGGAAACATAAATTTCAGCCATAAAAAAGCCCCGACTGGTTAAGTCAGGGCTTTGTGTGAGGTAACGCGAGTATGGTTATATTCTATGCAAAGCTCGGTAATGAGTCAACTACTGTATTTCGCTCTGTCAATTAAAAATAAATGTGAAAATTAACAACACTGAAGATGCCATATTTATTGCTATTGATAAGCTGAGTAACCTGCCAGTTTTGCGAGACTCCCTTACTAGTTCTTCAAGCTCTTGCTCATTCATGCCGCTTCATCCTCTCTCATTGCTGCGCTTACGTGACTTAATGCTGAACTGTTCCAGTCAAATAACTGCTGAAGTATCGCATTGTAGGCATCTTCTATCTTAACAGGAAGCTTATTGCCCTTAATGCCAAGCCTGCGACATATTTCGCTTTTACTGGTTGGTTTAAGTTCTTGCTCGCCGGTCTTGCGGTTTAGTCGCATAATCGGCGATTGAATCTCTTTGATAGCGCAATTGATTAACTTAGCTACTGACACATCAGGCAAATCAATCTCTTTCTCTATCATTACGCTCATTACACCGGCTTTTACGTGAACGCGAGAACTTCTATCATCGGCATATAGTAATCTAGCAAGGTAATACGCATGTCGGATTAACTTTTCACCTGTGTCCGGGTGCCGCATAGCCAGTGCGCCAGCAACTTCTAGCACATCAGGTGCTACACCGCCAAACGGCATGCCATCGGGATTTTTTGAGCGTGTTGTCATTTTACTTAACTCTCTGATTGGGTGTGCCATAGTGTTAACCTTATGCCGCGTCTTGTTTCTGCATTTCTCTACACTGCTTTCGATAATGCGCTTTTATTTCTTGTATCTGCTCGATGGTGTAACGCTTGGGTTCGTGTGGGCCTTCAAGCTTATCCACTCGTTCTTGCCCTATCCGCTTAACCAGGTTAATTCGATAACTAATCAGGTTCCCCGACTTGTGTTGATTGCAGGGCACGCACTGACGGTGGCAATTGTCTTCATCAAAACGTAATTCCGGTGAACTGCCTACGCTTCGGTAATGCCCCGCATCGTACTTGCCAGTGTGAAACCTACCGCAACTGATACACGGCTCTTCCGCATCCCTTTCACGAATGTAGGCGTTGAACGATGCTTGCGCCTCCCGCAAATGAACACCTTTCGTTTTAACTTTTTCACGATTTTCTCTGTTGATTCTTGATTCAATCTGCCTTCCCTTCTTAGCCAGTTTGGAAACGTTAGCTGCTGCCCACTCTGCAAAGCAGTTGGTACCGCAAAAGGCTTTTAGCTGCCTTAGTAGCATTTCCTCTTGTGGGCCTTTCTTTTTGCAGTGTGAGCAACGGCGGTGTTTCATAACTTCGCCTCTCTTATTTTTGAGTAAGAAGCTAAAACCTTGTCACAATCGCCACAGTCGCAAGGGTTTAACGGGCTGAAATTCTTATTGCACAATGGGTATTGTGTCCCTTCCCCTATTGCCTCTTCCCTAACAACTATTTTATTAACGCTTGAAAAGGGCCACCCAAATTGTATTGCGGCTTCTTTTGCCTGCTCAATAGTCATAAGATTTCCAGCCAGCATCCGCACATAACAAACCGTTCTTGTTGGTGTAATCACTGTCTTGCCCCCATATTCTCTTTGCATGGCCAAGGCACTTGAATGCCAAGCTTTTCAATTAACGTTTTGTTTAGAATGTCGTAAATAGCTGGGTAATCTGTACTGCTTGCGCGAGTTGTTGACTTCTCGCCTATGTAAGACTCTTGCACCGGCTTCCATAAATGCTGTTTAACTGCTTCCATGGTCCAAGGTATTTCTTGTCGCTTACTCATTTGAAGTATTTGCCTAACGTCCATGCCCTTTTCATTAAGTGCGTGTGCAACATGAGTTAGCCACATATGAAGCGAGTTGTTTTGTAACTGGCTGCGCTGCTTCTCGTTCGTGGTTTGAATCATTAACCACTTGTCTCGCTGCCAGTTTTCGCGCAACTCTTGAATGGCGGCGTCTAGTGACTGCTGACTGTTGATAACGCGAAATTGACCTTTCACAATTCCAACTCCTTCCACATTTTCTCGAAGTGGTCCTTTTCAGAAAGTGCTAATGCGCTGAAGTCTTTCTTTTCCTCAACTTTACGCGCTGCATTCATGCGACCTTTCATTTCAGCGCTTTGGCTTTCTTGCTTACCCTTTGGTGGGCGTAACCAGTTAGTGCAAGGCTGTGTCATGCGGCCACCTCCAATGCGTTTACCTTCCCTTTGCTTAATAGCGTTTCGCGGGTTACAAAGGACACATGACCGGCACCTATGCGGTGTGGGTCAAACACGAAAATTGCAGAACCTTTGTTGTTACCGGATTGAGGCTTACCATTTTTAAGAAATGCCAAGCGGCCTTCGGTAACAAAACGGATTTCGCTAGCGAACTGGGCGGCCAAGCTGAACCATTTCACTGATGGGTCGCACATAACAAGCATTACAGTGCCACGGCCAGCGGCTTGAGCTTCAATTGCTTTTACCACCCATGGTAAAATTTTGCTGTAAGGGGGATTGCACCAAAGATAAGAACCCATTCTGTTTTCAAAAACAGAACCAGCAACCGCCCAGTTCTTTGAAAGTGCATCATCTTCAATGGTCCAATAATCTAAGCATTGAGCAGTTTGATTTTCTGCACACACATCAAAATCAAACTTAAATTCCATATCTAGCGCGTTAAACACCTCTGGCGGTGTACTCCATAAATCATTTGACATTTTTAAAGGTTCCACTGTTATTTTTTCTGGGGTGGTTTGCTTAATTGGCATTTGTTTGAAAATGTGCGCTATTACTTCAATCGTCCAACCATTGCCGAACATTTTGTAAAGCTGGGTGTTTGAAACGCCGCTGTTTAAAATATTTTCTAGTATTGGTTCAGGGATGGTTTGAAGGCGTCCACATTCGCGGGGCGTTAGCTTGCGGTAATTTTCTTTGGTACCAACTAGCGCTTTACCGCCTTTTATGGCTCCCGCAGTAAGCGCATAACTTTTGCCGGTCGCTTTCATTTCTTGAATGCCGCGAGTGTGCAACTCTATGCCAGAAACAACGTGATTATTATGCTCGTAAGAATTTGATGTTAAAGCGGGGGCTTTTCCATCTAGCGCCCGTAAACCACCAGGGTTGTTACCCCTTCCTTTTTGGTTAATGAATACCAGTTGGCGCCGGTTCTTCTCAAAGTAACTTTTAAGATTGCCGCCCTTGAAATAGTTGGCATCAAGGCAATGTGACTTATCACGGTCTGCGTAATCACTTTCAAGAATATCAGCAAGCATAATGCCGCGATCTTCTGGCTGTGTTACTTTCCAGTTGCACCAGTAGTAGCGCTGCCGATTCTGCGCACTGACTAATGCGCTATTAATGAATACAGGCTCTACGCCAATAGCATTGGTTATTAGTGATAAAAATTCTTTCTTCATCTTCACGTTTTCTAAGAAAAACAAAACATCAGGGTTTTGTTTCTTAACGTGATCTAAGCAAAGTATGTATTCCCAAAATAAGTAAGACTGACTTAAAAACTCTGCGCCCTGCTCTTTTAACTCGAGGTATTTTTCACGGCTATCAACAATAACCTTTTCACCGTTCAGGATGGCAGTGGTTCCCGCTTGCTTACCAGCCATTGAAAAGCCTTGGCATGGTGAGCCACCCATTAACAAATCGATTGATGCCCAATCAATATCCCATTCTCGCCACTTGGTAACATCACCCATAGATATGGTTTCAGGGTAAATAGTTTCTGTTACCTTTCTGGCATATTTATTAATTTCAGACGCGATGTATTTAGAGCATGGGATACCTGCCACTTCTAGTGCGATTTGACCGCCTGAATGCCCATCAAATAATGCTAAAACATTCATGCTGCTAACCTCTCGGGGCGAACGCTCATAAACACTTTGAAAGCGCTTGTGCGGCGGTATTTCTTAACGTCTTGGCATTTTTCGATATAGCCTTTTTTCTCTAAGGCTTTAACGTGGTCCATTGCGCTGTTAACACATACACCGAAGAAATCAGCCATCACTTCAATTGATGGGAAGTTATCTTGCTGATCAATGAATTTATTAATGAATTCCATATAGCTAATTTGCTTGCCGGTTGGCTCCACGCTTCTCATGCTGCGTCATCCTTTTTTGCTTCAGGCAAGGACTTTTTATAACGTTCTAGAGTGGCTATTGCGTTATCTATTCCCATGCTAGCCTGTCTTATCACATGGTTTTCATTCGCCATATCTACCAATTCTTTAGCGCGTTGAGCTATTGACCATGCGTTTGAGGAGACCACGTTCATTCCAAGTGCCCGACAAACCTCGCCAAAAACTTCTTGCTGCTTTTCTCTAAATTTCTTAGCGTCCTCGGTAATTCTCTCTGCTTTGGCCTTTGCTATGGTGATATTCTGGTCAATAACTGATTTAATGTTTTTCTCTTCAAAACGGACTCTCGAAATATCACTTACTGCGCTCGCTACATCTTCACCAAAAATGGATTTAATTTTTTTCTCAGTTAGATACTGATTCCATTCCGATGGCTTTGGTCGTCGAGCTCGTTCAATACCATCGATAAGAAGTTTCAACATTGCTTTCTCTGGTAATGCAACGGCTTGGCGCGTAGGTTTACGCACGGTTACCCAGCCGTTTTCACCCCTCGTCATCAAGCCGCAACCTTTTGGGATGTCATCTTTTCCAACCAAGCCTTTTGGCACAGCAAAAACAACTGCTGTACTGAAATCTAGGTACTTCTGCCACTTTCCTGATGTAATGTCTGAACGAAAATCAGATACAGAAACCTTTATTTCGTAAGTCACAGGCAGAGGGTTCGAGTAAGACTTGCGCATTGAATAAACATCGGGCCTTGCGCTTCCAGATGGGCCAAGCTGCATATCGGTCCATATCATGCGCTCTGGTGTTTCTAAGTGAGTAGCTAAATCTTCTGCAAGGGCATCGTGCCCCCATTTTTTTGTAGATTGCTTCACGCGCTTTTCTCCCTAATCTTAGCCAATCCTTTTTCGAGGGTTGCCAATGAGCCCGCTTGTTTCACCTTGTGAGCCTGCAAGTCTGCGAGCCCTGCCACGTTATTCGGTAACTCTTCAAGTGGGCGCTTTTCAAATTCCAGGTAGGTAGCAACGAACTTCTTTTGCACCCATTGCAATGAGTCCAACTTCTGTTCGCACATGAACGGCCACCCACCCAAGGCAGTAACAACAGCACCGGTAATAGGATCTTTAAATTTTGGGGTCTCATATTTGCCGCATCCCCTAATGGCAGCGGTAACACGAAGCCATTGCATTTCAGCTTGGCCTTGAAGGTTTTCAAGCTTTTCCTTGTCACCTACCGTTAGAAACCTGATTATATCGGCAGGCTTAGGCGGGTACTGGCCGCGATCAGGGTCAGAAATATGTTTAGTTAGCGCACTGCAGACATCATCGATGCTGTACGGCTTGAGGGATGCCCACCAGACTTTTACGAGCCCCGCTGAAACTTCCTTGCTGTAAATCTCGAAAGTACCAAAAATGGCCTTACTGAATCGCTCTCTCTCTGAATCAATCACGATTGTTCTCCCCCTCAGCTATGAAGCTTGATAGCACTTCAATGTTATTTTGCGTTCTGCGCTCACTGAAACTAACGGCGCGATTTGCTGGCTTGTTGGGTTCGAATAAGCCTTGATAATTGTTTGCAATGCTGGTCTGAATGATTTCATCCAGGTTGTGACCTTTTGCTTGCCATGCTTCCAGTCGTTTGACTTGCATCTTTGCCGATCGCACGGTCATAGGCTTTTTATTTTCAGCGCGATTTTCTACCCAGTTCACCCACATATCGAAAGACAAGCTGCGAGGTATATCCATCGATAGAATTTCAGATTTAACACTAGGCTTTTTGTTACCCTTTTCTTTTGTATTAATTTCTTTTGTTATAGTTTCTTTCTTTTGTGGGGGTCTAATTGGTTGAGTTTTTTCAACCGATTGGTTGATTTCTTGAACCGATTGGTTGATTTCTAAGAACCGATTGGTTGATTTTTTTTGTGTGGACTTCTTAACCGATTGGTTGATTTTCCATTCGCTGATAACTGGGTTTATGCCGGTCTTTTTGCCATCTTTTCTAATGACATTTTTAGCATTCAATGAGCGAACAATTTTACTTACGTGTGCTTCACTCATGCCTGTGATTTCTGAAAGTTGTACATTGGCAATCCAGTCATCTTTTTTGTGAAACCGGAAAGTTTTAGATATGAGCGCAAACAAAATTTGATACTCGCAACCTGATAGGCTTGCGTGATTTTTTGCTAACGCGTTGGTAAGTTCGTGAGCCAACCTATCAAAGCCATTTTCTATATCTGCTTTCACAATGGGCCTATGGTCGTTTAATTTGATTACTTGTTCTGCATGCTGCATAATTACCTCGATGTTTATTCATCAAACCCCGCTTTTTGGTTTCCACGCCTGGCGGGGTTTTTTATTGGATTAACCCGTTTGGTCCAAGTGGGTTAGTCTTGGCTGCAAGCTCAGTCTTTCGTGTCGCATATAGCCGCTAATAATCGGTGTTAACCTCCGCTTGCCAGTTAACTGCCTTACCGATACCTATTTATTTATTAACCCTCACGCAGTTGGTAATACTGGCTCTCATAGAGACTCGGGAAAGCGCCGACTGAGAATGCTCAATCCGCATAACGCTTTGGGTTTAGCTCTATCCTGATAACTTCCTCAAGCGGCATTTAAGCGTGACTAATTTAAAGCCAACATCGTTTTATCACCTCGGCACAGGGCAAGAACCAAACGCAAAAAGTTATTGACTAACCTAGAGCTGCTCTCACTAAGCAATCTTTAGCTTCAAGAAGCTTTCTAAGCCCAGCGCTTTTCTCTGCACCGTCAGGAAGCTCTTCATTCATCTTGCGTGCTACATCGCCAATCGGCTTGCTTACAGCTTGAAGCTTTTCTGGTAAATGCTCGTAGTCAAAATATTTCATATTCATAATCTGTCTTCTTACTTTTGCTAGCTAAAATTCATAGGGTTGACATAAGGAACGGCAACAGAGGTTCTTCTGAAAGCTACCAAGCCGTTGGGCTGGACAACTTCCTTGTAGGTATGTGGCCTATAACCTCTCTCGAAAGCGGTTTGCGCCGCCGCATTCATACCTAACCTTTTTTTCTTTGTTTTTTGGTTTCTTTCATCTTGTCTCCAGTAGTAATCCGTAAACGATCTATCTTTCACCGACTTAACCCCAATTAAGGGGCTTATTGTCTTGTCTCTCCAAGTGTCACCCGACTTTCGCCGTTATTCAGGTCACTAACCCATGTCAGAGTAAAACATCGCTCTTGTGGCTTATGCTTCGCTTATCTGAATGTCCTCGCAACATGGAAGAAATTGTTCAGGCGGTACACTCAGGGCGATTTAGCGCAACATCAAACGCTACTGCTTAAACAAAAAAAGGCTACAAACCACATAGCCAAACAGGGAACTACCAAGCACGCTTATCAGGGCGAACGTAAGGTTCGCGCTTGAAAGAAACGTCTAATACGAACGTTATAAATTTCAAAATTACAGCGCACACAAGGATTGAAATTGCCGCTATAACTATCACGCCACCAAAAAACGCTGAAACTGGCCACACTAACGCGGCGATAAACCCAAAAATTTGCAGGTCTAAGTAGTTGTGTTCTTCGCGCTTTGTTGAGTACATAAAACAAAAAATAAAAAACTCAAATACGAAAACAACAGATAAGTAATTATCAAGTAGCCATTCCATTACGCGGCCCTTCTAGTGGGTGTGTGAGTGGGTTTTGGTTGAGTACGCACAGGGCGTATAGGAACTACTTTGCTCATGCTGCTTTCTCCTTTACTTATTAGGGACTTTTGAGTCCCTCAAAATCTTCTTCATAGCCATTGATGACGGGCATATATCGGTTAATACAGATCCAAGACCTTCAAGCATTGCTCGTTGCGCTGCTTCCTCAAGACTTACGCCAAGCTCATCTGCATGCTTTTGTAGTAGTTCTAATTCGTCGTTACTGAGCTCTATTTTTTCTTCGGTCATTATTGAGGGCCTTAAAAAGTCTTAGATGAACCCTCTTTGGGTTCTTCGTTAATGTTCTAAGCTGCTGTACGCTCTTTGCTTCCAAACGAAACAGACTCTTTTAGGCCACGCATGAAAATGTCACGAACAATTACCGCTTTTTGTCCGCCAGTGTTTTTCACTAGCGCCTCAAGCAATTCATTAACGTCATCATCTAAACGAACTTTCACTTCGTTCTTTTTGATTTTTCTTGGGTCTGCGTACATAGCCTTTATCTCCGTATTAACTGGCTTTTTTAAGTTCTGGTTCTTCCGCTTTAAGCTTGCCGTTTGTTATCCGCTCAAGCTGATAAGCTCTAAGTAAAGGAATGTTTTCTTTCCATTGTGATATTGCTGAAGGAGCAATATTCATCGCGTTAGCAAGCTTTGTTGCACTCCCAAAGTAAGAAATAGCTTCATGCTTTTTCACAGCTGCAACCTCGTTATTAGTAAGATATCTTAAAAATAAACCTTAATATATCTTACGTCAAGTTGTTTTAAGATAACTTAAAAGCAAATTTGGTGATTTATGGATACTTTTGGCTACTGTTTAGAAAAAGCCAGGAAAAAAGCGGGGTACAAATCCGCTGGCGAGTTTGGAAAGAAACTTGGCGTTTCCCATGTAACCGTTAGGGCTTGGGAAAAAGATGAATACAAACCGAGTAGTGACAATATTTTTGAAATAGTCAATGTGCTAGGCGAGCATAGCTACGGCCTACCCAATGTTCACTCCTCTAAAAAAATAGACGAGTCTAATGCAGAGTATGTAGGCCATGTTGATGTTTGGGATAGCAATACAGAATTAGACGAGGATGAAGTAGAAGTGCCGTTTTTCATGGATGTAGAACTAGCTGCTGGCGTAGGTGGTGAATTAGCAATAGAGATTCAGGGGCCTAAATTAAGATTTTCAAAGTCAACATTAAGGCGTTGTGGAGTTCAGGCCGAAGCCGCGGCCTGCGTAAAGGTCTCAGGCAATAGTATGGAACCAAGGCTTTTTGATGGCGATGTTGTTGGAGTAAATACTTTAGATAAACATATTGTTGATGGAAAAGTTTACGCGATAAATCATGCTGGGCTTTTGCGTGTGAAGCGGATTTACAGGATGCCTGGCGGCGGATTGAGGATAAACAGCATTAATCACGCAGAACACCCTGATGAGTTATATTCTCAGCAGGAAGTTGCTGACATAATGATCATAGGAAAAGTATTTTGGCATTCTAGCATCTGGGACTAATCAAGAAGGAAATCATTAATGAAGCTAGCCATCCCCCTACTAATCTTTCTTAATATTTTGAATACCGCCCATGCTGGCATTTTTGGCCCTGATAACTATGAGGAATGTGTCCTCGATAAAATGAAGGGGCAAGCAAAAAACCTAATATATGTTGCTAGAAAGGCGTGTGAGAAAAAATTCCCCTACGAAAAAGACTTAGGAAGTTACTCAAGCGAGTACGAGTTTTCTTGGATGCCTTATAATGATAATTCAGTTTATTTCTCAATAAGCAAAAACTATGGTGAATACAAAATCACTAGAGTAAATGTTACGTTTAGCTCAAGCCTATGCAGCGACAATACTTCATTACCAAGTGAGCACACCAAAACAGTAGAGCTAAGTGATAAAGAAGACGCCTCTATTACTTCCGTACCTGCAATATCCTATAAATGTGCCAGAGTTAATAACTTATGGGGGATCATAAAATCATAGCTATAAATTTTATCTAGGAACTGAAACCGCTTTATGGCGGTTTTTTTGTATCCTAAAAAAAGATAATTTAAGTTTTCTTACATTTAATATTGACAATTTATTTAAGTTATCTTAAATTTAGCCTATCAACTTAAATTGATAAGGCTTAAACCATGACCTACTGCCACGTATCAAATCAACTCGCTTGGCACGCTAATAAGCCAGAGCCTAAAACCTTTGGCGATCTTGGCGAATGGGAGCAAGAGTACATTGTTACCGAGCTTTCTGAGTCAGTGCTTAGCGATAAGGCTTCACTTAAATGGGTTGATTACCCTCATGTGATTGACGCTGACTTTGCGATGCAGAGCCTTCTTGAAGAAGCAGACTTCATCGAAGAGTTAGCAAAATCAGTGCTTCAAACATCAAGCGCTAAAACGCTACTCCTAAATCAACTTAAAGCTGAAACCAAAGGGCTAATCAAGTGCGCATTAGATAAGTGCAACATGCCGCCAAATGGTTATGACTTTGAAGAAATTTTGGGGAGCTACGCAGCATGAATGCAAATGGCGTTCACCTCACCCCAAGAGAACAACAGGTTTATGACCTGATGATAACCGGCACTAGTCAACGCACTACAGCTAAAGATATCGGTATATCAGTACGAAGCGTGAAATTTTATCGCGCATGTATTTTTAAGGCTCTTGGCGTTCAATCAGCGCGTGAAGTAGTAGCAAACCACTACATTCTATTGGGTCATGCTAATGAAAAGGGTATACCAGGTGTTGAGTTGCTTTCTAAAGCAGAGCGCCGCGTTTACGACCAGTTAGTTACCGGTGTGAGCCGTAAAGAAATTGCCGCCAGGCTTTTCCGCGCAGAACACACTATTCGCTTTCACCTGAGAAATATCAGCATAAAGCTAGGCACCAACTCAATGCTTGAAATAGTCATTAAACACTACACAAGCGGTCACGACACTGAAATGAGGCAGGCAGCATGAGCGAACAATTCGAAGAAGAATACGAACTTTTTCTTACTGCTAATGAGCTGAAGAACCTCAAGCGCGTGTTTGGCTTTATTGGTGAAGAACACCTAAAGGCTAACAACTTCATCGCCTCGGACATTGAAGATATTTACTCAGTGTACGAGAAGTTGGTTATCACCATGGATGAAGCTGAAATTGAGGGGATACCGGTATGAGCACGTTTATTTTTATCATTGCGTTCCTAGTAGGTGCGTTTATTCGTGCCGGTATGGGGGATGATGAAGAGTGAGCGCTTTATACATGGTGCTAACTGGCCTGTTACTGCTTTTTGTTCTTGCAACGGTATCGCTAGTAGAAGCCATCAAGAGCATTAAGTAAACCGCGCCCCCGAAGGGGCACTACAACCCGCTGCAATATTTGGACGATGGCGCAGCAAGTTACAACGAGGATGATAAACGATGAACACATTAGCTTCAAGAATTGAAGAAAGCACAAAGGCCCCAGGCCGCTTTCGTCTTGAAATACTCAGCGCTACAGGTGAAAAGCTTTTCTTGCACTTCACAAAGATTGTGCGCGCTTCTGCTACCGACCTAGACCTTTACGATGGTCTGCAAGACAAACTTTACATTGAACTGCCGCCAGAAAACGCGACTTCGTTTTGGGATGAAATGAAGTCTATCGGCGTTCCTATTTTTGCCGCTTCATCCTCGGTTGCCACGGACGGCTTTTTTACTGGCACGGTAACAACGAAAACTCGTGTCGGCATGAAGGTGAGAATTAAGACAGATTGCGTGGAAGGCAAGCTTCACATGGGTAATGAATTTCTCATTGCTAGCGAGCCTAGAGAATTATGCGGAACTGAGGTCGTAGCATTGAATAACCTTGATGGCTCACGATTCAGCGCAGGCTATGACTTGTCAATGCTAGAAATAACAGACCTTGGAGTAGCGGCATGATTTTCGTTACTTACAAGCATTACCACGAAGCGCTAACAGAAAAGCGCATGTGGAAGATGCTAGGGCTTCACTCAATGGTAATCAACCGCCCTACCGGTTGGAAAGTGAAAATAGTTGGCTTAGTTAAGAATCATAAAGGAGCAATACATCATGGGTAACGAAATTCAAAGCTGGGAAGAACAAAATAGCTATTTAGTGGCTCGCGGAATAGATGAATCAACGTGGAATGCGCTTTGCTCTACCATCTATCCAGGCGCAAAGCCTGATTCAATTGTAATGGCTATCGATTACTGCCATGCGCGTCAGCTAGACATAATGCTTAAACCTGTTCACTTGGTTCCTATGAGCATTAAGGATGGTCAGACAGGCAATTATTCTTACCGTGATGTACCAATGCCAGGCGTGGGGCTTTATCGCATTCAGGCAGAAAGAACTGGCAATTATGTTGGTGCCGACGCACCTGAGTTTGGCCCAATGATAGAGCGAGAATTTCAAGGTAAAAACAATAAAACAGTAACTTGCCGCTTCCCTGAGTGGTGTAAATACACAGTGTATAAGCTTGCGCGAAATAATCAGATTGTTGCTTATTCTGCGCTTGAGTATTGGGAAGAAAACTACGCAACCGCAGGGAAGGATTCAGAAGCGCCTAACGCAATGTGGTTAAAGCGCCCACGCGGTCAACTGGCTAAATGCTCTGAAGCGCAAGCGCTTCGCCGTGGATGGCCTGAAGTTGGTCAAGAAGCGACAGCGGAAGAAATGGAAGGCAAGCATCGCTTTGAAAAAGAGTTAAACCCAGCGTCAGCTATTCAACAAAAGAGCGAAAAGCAGCTGCCTGTTTATACGCAAGAGCAGTTTAACGACAACGCTAATTCTTGGGCTAATGCAATCAGTGCAGGCAAAGCAACGCCTGAAAAAATTATCGCCATGGTATCTAGCAAGTATGACTTGCCAAAGCAAATCCGTGAGCAAATTGAAACCATTATAGACGTAGCAGAGGAAGCGTAATTATGAATTTCTTAACTGACCTAGTGCAAGGTTCTAAAGAGTGGAAAGAAGTGCGTAAGCAGCATTTCACAGCCAGCGAATGCCCAGCCATGCTCGGCCTAAGCAAGTACACCACACGAAACGAGTTACTTGAACAGAAAGCCACTGGTGTAACGCCAGAAGTATCACCTTCACAGCAGCGCCTTTTCGATAAGGGCCATAAAGTTGAAGAAATGGCGCGACCTATCGCGGAAGCGTTTATGGACGAAGAAGTTTACCCAGCCACCATTACTAATGAAGTGGAAGGCTTAAAGCTTTTAGCGTCAATGGATGGCTTAACCATGATTGGCGATCGTGGCTGGGAATGCAAAATGTGGAATGCTGAGTTTGCTGAAATGGTCAGCAACGGCATAGTGCCAGATACGCATTGGCCCCAGCTTGAGCATCAAACGATTGTTAGCGGTGTGGAAAAGATTTTATTCACTGTGACAGATGGTACGGAAGAAAAGCGCGAACAAGTGTGGTACGAGTCACAGCCAGAGCGCAGAAAGCAAGTGCTTAATGGTTGGAAGCAGTTTAAAGAAGATTTGGAAGCTTACGTTCCTACTGAAAAAGTTGAAAAAGTAGAAGCAGAGCCAGTGCGCGACCTACCCGCCATCAACTACAAAATGAATGGCTTAGCACTAGAGTCAAACCTAGAAGCTTACAAGCAAGCCGCTACTGACCTTGTGGCGTTATCTGAAAAGGCGCTTGAATCAGACCAAGACTTTGCGGATGCCGAAGCGCGTCAAAAGGTTTTTACCAAAGCTGAGAAGGACATTAAAGACGCATGCGACCGCGTTATGGGCGAGATTGATTCAATCGATACATTTGTCAAAGATATGCGCTTTATTAGTGAGCAGATACGCCAAGCACGTTTAGCAGAAGGTAAGCAAATCAAGGCGCGTAAAGAAGAATTACGCAAAGAAATTCTTGATAAGGCGAACAATTCGATTAATGGCGCACTGCTCGAGGCAGAACGCAAAGTCGAAGCTCGCCTGCCCGCTCTAGATGTTGATGTTTTTGGCGCCATGAAAGGCAAGCGCACCATTGAATCAATTCAAGACGCAGCTGATACCGAAGTTGCGCAATCAAAAATTCAAATCACTGAGTTTGTAGAAGTAGCACAGGCCAACATGCTGGTAATTGCTGATAACCGCGAGTTTGATTTTCTCTTTAACGATTGGGCCCAAATTGCTTTCAAGCCTACCGAAGATTTTAAAACGCTGGTTACTGCGCGTGTTGCTACTTACCAGGCTGAGCAAAAAGCCAAAGAAGAAGCAGAGCGCGAACGCATTCGCCAAGAAGAAGTTGCCAAACTGCAGCGCGAATCTGAAGCGAAGGCGCGAGCAGAGCGTGAAGCCGAAGCGCAGAAAAAGCGCGAAGAACAAGCCAAGCGTGACGCGGAAGAGCAAGCGAAACTTATGCAGGGCGATAGCAAGCGAACAAGCGAAGGCATGCGAGGGCAAAGCATGCATGGATCGATAGGGCAAATGCAAGATGGAGCAAAAATAAATGAGCCAAAAGAAGAGGTTCAACCAGAACAGAAAGCGGAGCCAGCGCCTAGCGTGGTTCGACAAGAGCAAAACCCAGTGCGCCACTATGGGCTAATGGAGCTTAACGCAATGGATCAGCTAGCAAAGCTAGTTGAGGAAGCAAACAAGCCTTACGCAAATGACCTACGCCAGTTCGTTGAATCGGTAAAGGCCTGTCTCTTATACACAT